>Ga0316204_10002919_pt1 | contig 36467 bp, 33 predicted proteins | sample 6monrhotite_MG_2_FD_205661 | JGI IMG/M metagenome (GOLD analysis project Ga0316204, IMG submission 205661) | Microbial mat bacterial communities from mineral coupon in-situ incubated in ocean water Damariscotta River, Maine, United States -... | ecosystem: Environmental > Aquatic > Marine >... | reverse complement strand
AACCGGCCTCCCCCGCGCTCAGAGCCATCCTCCTGGCGAACCTGAAGATGGCCCCCGAAGCATGCTTCAGTCCGGAATGCGCAACTCAGCCCAGGAGGAGGGCGCAGACGACAAAAACCATACCCATCCTTGTCGGAGGAGCCCGGTAGCTTCGGGCCTGTGCAAGACCACGACGCTTTCGGCCAGGACGGGTTCCTCGCTGACGCCCCCACCTCCCGCGCCCATGACGCGACCCCCTCGCCTGCGGTGGGAACCCGCACGCCCCCGCCTCAACAGCGGAGCCAGGCAGAGATAAGCGAGCTCCCGAGCAGCGCCTCGGGCCGGCTCCTCCCCCCGGGGCCGAGCACGAGTGAGTCCGGCCGCCTCCAGTGGGGCGGAGACTTCGGGCCGCCCGCCGGCTGGCACCCCAGCCACTACGTGATCGAACTGGACGACGCCAACTTCGAGCGTCAGGTCCTCGCCTCCCAGATCCCCGTCGTGGTCGACTTCTGGGCCGAGCATTGTGTCCCCTGCCGACGCCAGGAGGAGTCCCTCCAGCAGCTCGGGCAGACCCTCTTCGGCCGCGTTCGGGTCGGGCGCCTCAACGTCTACCGGAACCCGGAGACGACCAAGCGCTACCAGATCAAGGGCGTCCCCCACCTCCTGATCGTGCGCGGGGGCGAGGTCCTCCAAGAGCTCGTCGGCGACCACACCCTGGCGGACCTCGTCGAGATCCTCGCCAAGCACGGGATCGAGTAAGGGCCCTAGGCAGGAGCCGCGGCTCCGCTCCCCTTCGGCAGGCCGGCGACGCTGACCAAGGCCCTGCCCTCGGACTAGACTCTTCCGGGAGTTCTTGGGCTGGATCCTCGGGGCTCCTTGGGCAGACACCATGAGCCAGCGCAGTCGTAGAGGGGTTTGGGTCTTGCTGGGCCTCGGGTTGATTCTGCTCTTGCTCAGGCCCCTGGCCTCGCCCGAGCGGACCCTGATCTATCGGGACAACCTCCACTACACCGTCCCCCTCAACCACCTGATCCGCGCGACCCTCCTCGAGGGTCGCCTCCATGAGTGGGATCCGACCCAGTTTGCGGGCGTCCCCTTCCTCGCCAACCCCTCCTCTCAGGCGCTCTACCCGCCCCGCTGGGGCGCCGTCCTGGCCACGAAGAGCTCGGCCAAAGCCAGCGATCTCTTCGCGCTCCTGCACTTTTGCCTCGCCCTCTTCGGTGGCGTCGCCTTCGGCCGCGAGCTGGGCCTAAAGCGAGGGCCTCGACGCCTCCTAGCGGTCACCTATACCCTGGGCGGACCCATGTTGTCCCTCTTGGGCAACCTGGTGTATCTGGTGGGCGCGGCCTGGCTCCCGCTCTCGCTGGCCTGGATCCTGCGCGCCCGCCGCAAGGCTCCCCAAGGCGGGTGGCCCTTCGCGAGCGCCGTCGCCTTGGCCGGCGTGGGCCTGACCCCGCCGCTCTACGGAGGCGATCCCCAGACCTCCGGCTGGCTGGCTCTCCTAGCCGTCGTCGTCCTCCTAGCCCCCGGCGGCGCTCGGCCCGCCCCCCCTCGCCGACGCCTGCTCGGTCTGCTCGCCCTAGGAGCGACGACCTTCCTCCTCTCCCTGGCCCTCCTCCTCCCAGCTGCGCTCCTCACGGGCGAGACGACACGAGGAGTTGGCCTGCACTACTCCGTGGCCGGTCGCTGGTCCTTTCACCCCGGCCGGCTCTGCGAGCTGCTCTTCGCTCACCCCTTCGGGCTCCCCTTCCCCGAGCGCGGCACCTATGTGGGCGGGGCCCTCGAGCCCCAAGTCCAGGACTTCTGGTCCCACACCTTCTTCCTCGGCGCGGGGCTCCTGCTCTTCGTCATTCGAGGACTTGGGCCCCTGCCTCAGACCCTCCGGCGCGCCAGGACTGCCCTGATCGTGCTCTCGCTCCTGGCCCTGGTCTTAGCCTTCGGCCGCCACACCCCGATCCACCCCTGGCTCGCGAGTCACACGCCCTACGGGATCTTCCGTTACCCCGAGAAGCACCTGACCTTGATCGCCTTGGCCTTGGCTGGCTTGGCTGGGATCGGGCTCCAGGCCTGGCTGGCCTCGGCTCCCTGGCGCGACCCCAAGCGACTGCTCCCCTTCCTCGCGCTCCCTGTCCTGGCCCTCCTCCTGGTCTCGCCGCTCTCTGCTTGGACCGCGAGCTTGGCCGAGGTCAAGCCTCCCAACCCACCTGCCGCCTTCGTCCCCCCGCGTCCGCCCTCCCTGGGAGGGCAAGCCCTCTCGGCGCTCCTGGTTCAAGTCTGGCTCTTGGGGATCCTAGCCCTCCCGCGCCTGGGCCCACGTCGTCGAGCGACACTTGTCGTGATCGGCGTAGCCCTGACCAGCCTGAGCGTCTTGGATCGCCTAGCCTTCGTCGGTCACGCCAGCCTGGTCGAGGAGCCACCAGCCTCCGTGCAGGCCTTTCGGGAGCACGTTCCTGCGGGTCCCCTCCCCCCGCGCCTCGTTCGCGACCCCCCCGGAGAGGCCTTCGGCACCTACCCCTCGGGCTACATGCTCGGCCGAGGTCGGCGCCCTCCTGACACAGGCGACCCTCGCGAGCGCGAACTGCGCCTACTACGACTTCCACGGACTCCTCGGCATGACCGGGTTCAACCCGCGCCGCTTTGCCAAGCTCAAAGAGGTCACGCCTCAGGCCGCGTTCTGGGAGCGCTGCGCCGTCGCCTACGTGGTCGCTCCTCTCTCTGGGCGCCGGGCGCGCCGATCCTTGATCAACGTCGGGCTCGAGATCGGGCTCTATCCCAGGCCTGCCAGGCCGCGCGTGGAACTCGTGAGCGACGTCCACTGGGTCTCCGACGAAGCCGAGGCCTGGGCCTCGCTGGCGGATGTCTCGACGCGCGTCGTGGTGGCCGTTGGGCCTGGCCAGCCTTCTTCCGAGACGCGCTCCCTCGGCTCGGCTCGAGCGCTGGCGACGAACCCGAGCGACACGGCCTCGATCAGCCTCGCGACCTCTGCTCCGAGCCCCGCGCTGCTCGTGGTCCGAGACGCTTGGTTCCCCGGCTGGGAGGCCACCGTCGACGGACAGGAAACCCCGATCCACCTCGTCGACGGGGTCTTCATGGGAATCCCGGTCCCCGCTGGGGATCACGCCGTAGAGCTCCGCTACGAGACGCCGGGCTTCAGGCTCGGGGCGCTGATCTCGGGGCTAGCCTGGCTGGGCGTCCTGGGGGTCCTCCTCCTGGGCAGACTCCGCCGCCAGAGAGCGCTCCCAACCTAGCGCTGAGAGCGGCGCGCAATCGACGCAGTTGCTAGCTTCGCGGCGCCCCCAGGAGTTGCCATGCGAGTCCTGACCCACCTTCCCGGAGTCCTGGCTGCCCTCGGCTGCAGCGAGCCCGGCGCGATCGCGCTCGCCTCCGCGGCGGCGGCCAGGGCCCTCGGCGGTGAGATCCGCGAGATCGAGCTCCGCTGCGACCCCCACACGCTCAAGAACGCCGTCGGGGCAGGGCTCCCCGGCGGAGGAGGCCGTCACGGACCCAAGCTGGCGGCCGCCCTCGGCGCCCTCGGCGGAGACCCCTCCCTCTCTCTTCAGGTCCTGGCGTCCCTCGCAGAGCACCACTGGAGCGCCGCGGAGGCGCTCGTCTCTGCGGGACGAGTCCGGGTGTCCCCTAGCGAGAGCGCGCCGGGGACGATCTACGTCGAGGTTCGAGTCGTGAGCGACCTCGGCCAAGCTCGAGCCTTGATCGAGGGCTCCCACTCCCGCCTGGTCGAAGTCGAGGTCGAGGGGGCTCGACTCGAGCTCTCCAATTGCCTGGCGAGCGTCGCCTCTCCTGCCAGCGCGTTCCCCACGGACCTTGAAGCCCTCCTCGAGCTCGCGCGCTCTTGCGACGGGGACGACGCCGAGGCCCTCCTCGCGGGCCTCGCCATGAACCTCGCTGCGGCGCGGGGGGGCCTCGACGAAGACCCCTCTGAGGCCCTCGGCCCGAGCTCCCGGGCCGAGCTCTACGCCTCGGCTGGATCCCGAGAGCGGATGCAGGGCTCGCCCGCGCCGGTCCAAACCAGCGGCTACAGCGGGAACCAGGGCTTGGTGGCCACGATCCCGGTCTGGGCGCAAGCCGAAGCCCTCGGCGCCGACGAGCGCGCCTTGGTCGAGGCCCTGGCCTTCAGCCACCTCGTGGGTCGACTCGTGCGAACGCGAACGGGCGTGATCTCGGCGCTCTGCAACGCGGTCCAGGCCGCCAGCGCCGGCGCCGCCGCGGCCTGCGTCCTGCTTCGAGGCGGTGGGCCGGGCGCCTGTCGGCGGGCGATCGAGCTGACCCTCGCGAGCGTGGCAGGCACCCTCTGCGACGGAGCCAAGCCAGGCTGCGCGCTCAAGGTCGGGCTCGGCGCCAGCCGAGCCCTCCAAAACGCGCACTGCGCCCTGAGCGGTCCAGCTCCGAGCGAACGAGACGGCGTGATAGGGCAGAACTTGACGGCGACCTTGGAGAACCTCGAGCGGCTGGCGCGCGCCCTGGCGCCTGCGAACCAGGAGATCTTGGCGATCGTCCTCGAGAAGGGAACCTGACTCGCCCCTTGCGCCGGAGGCCGCCTGTGATCACCTTGGATATATGAGCTGGTTCTCTCCAGTCCGCCCAGTCCTCCCTCCCCTCCTCGACCTCATGGCCGAGAACGAGACGGGAGACCTCGACGCCGAGGAGCAGCGCAGGGTCGTGGCGGCCCACCTTCGCCGGACTCGCCCGCGCCGAATCGAGCTCGAGCCCGACCTCCGCGGAGAGCGAGGCCCAGCCTGCCCCGCCTGCGCTGGCGCCGTGACCCGCGCCGTCCCGCTCGCAGCCTGCCCCTCGTGCCTGGGCGTGTTTCACCGCGCCTGTTGGCCGAGCGGAACGCGCTGTCCCTGCGAGCGCCCCGCCCGAGGCGGAAGCCACCCCCTGGCGCGATACCGTCAGGCTCACCCCGAGCGACGACTCGGCTAGTCCACACGAGAAAGGGCCCGCCGTCCCGAAAGGACAGCAGGCCCTTCTCGAGCTCAAGCTCGACTAGAAGCTGACCGTGGCCTGGAAGAAGGCCCAGGACTGATCCGAGGACTTACTCCCGGTGTCCCGGATGTACTCGCCTGGGAAGAAGTGGCTGTAGCCCGCCCAGAACGCGAGGCGCCCGTCGAAGAGCTTCCACTTGCAGTAGAGGTCCACCTCGGCGCCGACGTTGCTGTTGTCCGCGACGTTGGTCGCGTCGGCCCGCGTGAAGCCCAACCCATACCAGTTGTCGTCGCGTCGTTGGAGCCAGAACCAGTGGAGGTCGCTGTGGAAGCTGAGCCCCTTCATCGGCCAGAACGCGAGCTTGAGATTGGTCGAGTAGAGGTTCCGCCAAGCGAAGAGGTCCTGGTGCCCGTTGTAGTAGTGGGCGAAGGGCATCAGCGGATCGAAGGTCTCGATCCGACCGTCGCTCGAGTCGGGGTCTCCGCTCGACCAGGCCGCTTCGCTCGAGATCTTGAACTGCTGCTCGTCGCCGAACTTGAACTTGGCGCCGACCTCGACCGCTGTCGCCCAAGCGTGGATCGTGTCACCAGCGACCTGACCGAACTGATAGGCGAGCATGCCGTTATAGAAGAGCGGCCCGGCAGACCCCTTCATGCGAGCGCCGACGGTGTAGTCCTTGCGCGCGCCCCGGTCTCCGTTGTGGTCGGTGGTCAAGGCCCCCAGCTTGTTGTCGCCGATCCGCCGCCAGTAGAAGAAGGCGTCGAACTCGTGGTTCTCGACCATTCGGTTGCTGAGGTAGGCCCCCAGCATCCACACGTCGTCGTTCTCGTCTCCGGGGATCGGGAGCGCGGCCCCCTCGCGGATGTTGGCGGCGAAGGCCGTCATGAACCAGCCCTTGGGGGTGTAGATCGCCTGCGCCCCGTCGAAGGCCCGCCCGACGTTGCTCCAGTCCAAGCTCGAGATCAGGCGCTGATCGCCGAGGTTGGGGACCTCCATTCGTCCAACTCGGACTTCTAGCGGAAGGTCGAAGGGGTTGCGAAGGCTGGCGTAGCCCTCGTAGAGCATTAGCTCAGGCTGGTCCGAGTTCAAGCGCGCTCCGACCAAGCCGTCCCCCTTGTCGCCCCAGCGTCGGCTGTCTTGGATCGTGACCTTGGCCCCAATGTGCGAGCTGAGGTCGTAGGCGAAGGTCAGGCGCGTCCGCTGGAGGACGAAGTCCGTCGAGCTGTTGCTCTTGGGCTGCGAATAGCGGTCACCCCGATACTCACCGCGCCAGCGAATCTGGCCGCCAAAGCGGAGCTTCATCTCCTCGGCGAACTCGAGGACGAAGCCGCCGCCCTCGTCCTTGGTCCCTCGCCTGAAGGTCACGCTCGACGAGTCGAGGGGAGCAGCTGAAGCCTGAGCCGGAGCCTCTGACCCTGGGCCCTCGACCGCGCGCAGGCGCTCGTTTAGAGCATCGAGCTCGCGCCGCATTGACTCGAGCTCGCTGCTCTCGGCGGCATCGCCTGACGGCTCAGCCGCAGGCGCTGGCTCCGGATCCGGGGCGGGCGCTTCCTGTGCCGACGCCAGACCCACGAAGCTCAGGGCAAAGACCGTGAACGCGACGCGGAGCCCCGCGCCCATCCCCACCTCTGTGGGGGTGTTCTTGCTCTGCATGAAGAGGCTGACTCCTTCTCCGACGCTCGGCGCCGGAACTGTTCTCCGACGCTCGGCGCCGGGACTGGGGGACTCCACGAGGGGGGCTCGACTCGGGAGTGGGGAGGCGCCTTCGGCGCCGAGTGTCAAGATCTGGGGGGTTGGGCCGCAGGGCCTAGGCAGCTCCCTGAGCTACGCGCACGATTCGGTAGCCCGATTTGCCCATGGACAGGAGGGTGTCCCACCACTCTTGACCTTCGTGGACGTAGCGGAGCTGGAGTCCGCGGAGCTCTCCCGCCAAGAGCCCCTCCGTCGCAGCCTGGAGGGGCAGGGTCTCGGGCAAGACGAAGCGCTTGGCCGCGGCCTTGGGGAGGACCTGGAGTCGCTCGGCGTAGGCCTCGAGGTCAGCGACCAGAGCGCGGACGCCTGCGGCGTCGAGGTCTCCGGTGTGGAGGGCAGGAAACTCGATCACGCGGACTCCCGAGTGCGGAGGGGCAGCAAGAGGATCGCCTTCTGAGGCGCAGGACAGACGTAGAGGCAGACCCCGCAGCCAGTGCAGGAGTCGGGGTCGATTCGCGGGCGGCCTTGCTCGAGGCGGATCGCGCCGGGAACTGGACACTGCTCGACGCAGCTCGAACAGCTGACGCCGCGCACCGCCAAGCAAGAGTGATCGACGATCCGAGCCTCGCCCATGCGTCCCTGCCCACTGGGGAGGATCACGCCTGGCGCGCAAGCTGTCGCACAAGGACGATCCACGCAGGAGTAGCAAGGCGCGCTGGCGGCGTCGATCACCGGCGTCCCCTCAGCTTCTCCGAGGCGCGCCCCCGCGGGGCGGATCGCGTCGTGAGGGCAGGCGCTGGCGCAGTCGTTGCACTTGGTGCAGGCGGCCAAGAACTCTGCCTCGGCGACCGCGCCCGGTGGGCGGTGAATCGGGAGCGCGCGGCCGCTGCGACGGAGGCGCCGTGGCTCTCTCCGAGCTGGGGGGGAGATGGGCTCGTCGAGGCGCTGGACCCAGTTCCGCTCGGGGCGCTTGGGGAGCGCCGGCGCGACCGCGGGCTCGAGAGCCCGCCCGAAGCGGAAGGTGAACAGCTCTCGGCGAGTCAGCCCGCTCACTTGGCGTAGCCTGCCGAGGCGGCCGCGTGACACTGTCGGCAGTTGACGCGCCAGGCGTGGGTCGTGCGCAGGGCCGGCGTGCTGCCCTGGGGCCCGTGGCAAGCGAGGCAGTTCTCACGCATTTTCGTGGCGTGCGGGATCACCGGCGGAGAGCCGACCCCGGCCCGATCGCCACGGAGCGGCTCCGGCTGACCTCGGAACGAGCTCGGCGCGACGCCGGACTCGCTCGCGCTCAGCGCAGGAGGCGCGGGCGGGGCGTGACACTGAAGGCAGTTGACGTAGAGCGAGTGGGACATAGGTGACGCCACGCGATCACCCACCCGCAGCCCATGCTCGTGACAGACGAGGCAGCTCTCAGCGCTCCGGGCCGCGACCTGGTGCGGGATCACGGGCGGCGCCCCGGCGTAAGCCCGCCGGGTCGCGCGAGCCGAGAGCCCAGCGCGCTTAGCGCTCTCGTCAGGCGCTGCGATCGTGGCGAAGAGGTCGTGGGTCGTCCGCGGGAGCTTGTCGAGGTCGTTGCGCCACTCGGCGTTCGGACCCAGCGAGGCCGCGGGCATCTCCGCGTAGCGCGGCGCAGTCGGAACGACGAGGGGCCCCGTGGGAGTCGCCAGCGTCCGCTCTTGAACCCGAGCCAGCTTGTCCTGGCTGAGTCCCGTCACGAACCCGACCAACCCCAGGGTCAAAGCGACGACGAACGCGATCCGCGCCGTGGGCCCTCGGGTCGGATCCTCCTCGTCGGTCGGAAGGACTTGCGCGGGAGCCTCGGCTGAGTGGGCAGCGCCCAGCTGAGGCTCCTCAGCTGGAGCTGTGGACTTCTCTGCCTCTGCGGGAGCCGCTGCCCTAGGAGCCTCGGCGGCCTCCTCCGCGGGAGCCTCCTCCGCGGGAGCCTCCTCCGCGGGAGCCTCCTCCGCGGGAGCTTCTGCGCCGCTAGCGGCTTCCGCCTTCTCTGCGTCCTCCGTGGACGGATCTTGACCGAGGCTCACTCGGCGCCCTTCTTGCGCACCTTGACGGCGCACTTCTTGTAGTCGGGTTGTTTGGAGAAGGGATCGTGCGCGTCCAGGGTCAGGAGGTTGATCTCGACCCGCTCGTCGAAGAAGGGCACGAACACGCTCCCTCGAGCGGGCCGAGCGCGACCGTCGACCCAAGCCGGAAGCTCGATTCGGCCGCGGCGGGTCTCGAGGATCACCGTGTCGCCGTTGCTGATCCCTCGCTCGCGAGCGTCGTCCGGGTTCAGCTCCGCGTAGGCGGCGGGCATGGCGCGGCTGAGCTGAGGCACCCGCCGAGTCATCGTCCCCGAGTGCCAGTGCTCGACCACGCGCCCGGTGCAAAGCCAGAAGTCGTATTCCGCGTCGGGGGACTCGGGCGGCGGGACGTAGGGCCGGAACCAGATCAGCGCTTTGTCGTCGTTGGTCTTGGAGTGATAGAACTGGATCCCCTTGCCCTTGGCGACGAAGGGGTCGTAGCCCTCCACGAAGCGCCAGCGCGTCTCGCGCCACTCGCCAGGCTTGGTCTCGACGACGGGCCACCGCAGTCCGCGGGCCTTGGCCAACTCGTCGTAGGGCGCCACGTTCTTGTGCTTCATGTGAGTGAAGGGGCGGTATTCCTCATAGAGTCGTCGATCGACGTTGACGTCGTAGTAGTGGTCCCAATCCCAGACCGGGACCTCCTTCCCCTCGGCGTCCTTGGTCTCGAAGATGAACTTGCCGTCCTTGCCCTTCATTCCCGCGTGACCGAGCTCCATCAAGCGATGCGCGACGGCAATGGTCTGCCAGCAGTCGTCCCGGGCCTCTCCGGGGGGCGTGACCATCTTGAACCACTGCTGGGTTCGTCGCTCCGAGTTGCCGAACACGCCGTTCTTCTCGACCCACATGGCAGAGGGCAGGATCAGGTCGGCCAGCTCCGTCGTCCGCGTCGGGTAGACGTCGCTCACGACGAGGAACTTGTCCTCGAGGCCCTGCTTCGCGCGGAAGAGCTTCTCCAAGTTGGGGAGGGTCTGCCCTGGGTTAGTGACCTGAACCCAGATCATGCCTATGTTCCCGCCCTTGTCGGTCGGCGTGCAGAAGCTCTCGAACATCTTGACGGTGTGATAGCCGGGCTTCTTGTTGATTCGCCCAGCGGGGACGTTCCAGAGCTCCTCGCACTGAGCCCGGTGCTTGTCGTTCATGACGACTCGTCCGCCGGGCAGCGCGTGGGCCAAGGTTCCGACCTCACGAACGGTTCCGCAGGCAGCGGGCTGACCCGTCAAGCTCTGAGGTCCGTCGCCGGGCTTGCCCCAGTGGCCGCTCAGGAGGTGGATCGCGTGGACGAGGTTGTTGATCGCCGTCCCCTGAGTGTGCTGGTTCATGCCCATGCACCACAGGCTCACGATCTTGAGCTTGGGGTCGCCGAAGAGATCGCCGAGGAGGCGCAGCTTCTCGACCGGGACGCCGGAGAGCTCGGCGACCTTCTCTGGCGTGTAGTCCTGGAGTGACTTCTTGTAGTCCTCGAAGCTGATCTCTTGGCCCCAGAGGTCCGGCTTCGGCTTGTCCCCGCGGAAGTTGCAGTGCTTGGCGACGAAGTCCTTGTCGTAGGTGTCGTTGGCCAAGAGCTGCTGAGCTATGCAGTTCGCGATGGCGAGGTCGGTCTGAGGCTTGAAGAACAAGACCTCGTCCGAGAGCTCCGAGGTCCGCGTGAAGCGAGTCGTGAGGTCGATCAGCTTGACGGTCTCGCCTCGCGAACGCCGATCCATGAGGCGGCTGAAGAGGATCGGGTGCATCTCGGCGGGGTTGTTGCCCCACAGGATCGTGACGTCGCAGGCCTCGAGGTCGTCGTAGCAGCTCGCAGGCTCGTCCACGCCGTAGGTGCTGAGGAAGCCTGTCACGGCCGAGGCCATACAGAGGCGCGCGTTGGGGTCGATGTGGTTGTTCCCCAAGCCAGCCTTCATGAACTTCTGAGCGGCGAACCCCTCAGGGATCGTCCATTGCCCTGAGCCGTAGAACGCGAATCGCTCGGGCGCCGCCATGATCTTGGAGGAGATGACCTCGATCGCCTCCTTCCAAGAGATCGCGACCAGCTTGCCGTCCTTGCGCAGCATGGGCGTGGTCAGGCGATCCTCGCCGTAGAGGATTCCGCCGACGTGGTAGCCCTTGACGCAGAGCAGGCCCTTGTTGACCTCAGCCTGGGGATCGCCAGCCACGGCCACGATCCGGTCGTCCTTGACGCCAACCTGGACGTGGCAGCCTGTCCCACAGAAGCGACAAGGAGCCTTGTTCCAGTCCACGCCCGGGATCTCAGGGGGACCGGGAGCGGTGGGCAGCTTCCGCGAGGCCGGATCTTGCCCGAGGGCGGTGCGTCCGGCGACGGCGGCGGTCGCCGCAGCGAGGGCGGAGACTTGGAGGAATTCGCGGCGATCCACAGAGATCTCCTAAGCGCCCGTGCGGGCGCGATTGAGGGTCGAAGCCTGGGAGGGCCAGGCACGGAGGCCCGGGAGGGGCCCAGGCAATGGGTCCGGAGGAAACACCACGCTCAGGACCTCGACGAAGTCGACTCCCGGGAGGTCGCTGACCCAGCGCCAGCAAGCCTTGTTCTCTCCCTCACTGGCGGTCTCGAGCGCTGCAGGCAAGAGGCGCTGAGTGGGCTCACCCACGAGGAAGGCCGGGTGGGCGGCGATCTCCTCTATGGCGCGAGCGCGGAGCTCTTGCTCGGGATTGAGATGCAGCACGATGGAAGAGACGGGCATGTGGGGACTCCTGCCAGGAGCAGCCGACTCAGCAATTGACGAGCCAGATCGAGCGACTCCTCGCCCGATCGCCTGCAGCCCCGATAAAAGTGGCATTTGCGGTGCCTATTTACTGTTTTGCCTCGCCCTTGCTGCGCCTCGACTTAGAGACTGCCTCACGATAGGAGTCACGTTCGTGTGACTCCTATCCACCGAAGACACATGAGTTGGGCGCCGGACCTTCACTTGCACATTCGCGGGCAGAAGCTCTCCTCCTTAAGCAGGTTCCCGACGCTCCGTGAAACCACGTCTCCTCATCATTCCGCTCGCCTCAGCGGCTCTGGCTGCCCTCCTCTTGTGGCCCGCCATAGCCCCCGCTGATCCGCCGACGCCGAGCCCCCCAGCGACGCCCGCCCCCAGTCGGCACCGAGTCGAGATCGCGACCCCCTCGGCACCGCAGGTCACGACCACGACCCCGGCTGGGAAGTCCATCCAGATCCAGTGCTCGGTCTGCCACTCCAGCCGCGAGCCGAACCCAACCAACACCGCCGCGAAGCTCGACGATTTCCACCAAGGCCTGAGCTTCGCTCACGGCACCGTCGGCTGTTTGTCCTGCCACGACGCTGGGGATTACGACCGTCTGCACTTGGCGGACGGCGCCCCGCTCCCCTTCGAGCGCACCATGGACCTCTGTGGCCAGTGCCACGGCCCGCAGCGACGCGACTACGAGCACGGCGCCCACGGCGGGATGAGCGGCCACTGGGACCTGACCCGCGGCGGACGGACCCGCAATCACTGCGTCGACTGCCATGACCCGCACGCCCCGGCCTATCCCAAGGTCCGCCCGGTGTTCGCCCCCGTTCAAGACAACCCAGGTAAACACTGATGCCCAAGACTCTCCCCGTCGTTAGCCGCCGCACAGCCATCAAGGCGGTCGGCGCGACGCTCGGCGCCGCGGCCTTCGCCCGCGCCGCGGCCCCGCTCATGGAGTGGACGGAAGACCTCAGCGTCGATCAGTTCGTTCAGGCCCACTACCGCGAGCTGAGCCCGGAGGGACTGGCCGAAGTCCTTCGACGACACGAAGCGGAGACCAAGGAAGACTACGGCGCCGAGGTCACGATCAGCGATCACCGCCCTCTCGAAGGGACCAAGTTCGGCTACGCCCTGAACCTCAGCATTTGCGTCGGCTGCCGACGCTGCGCCCAGGCCTGCCACGAAGAGAACAACCACGATCGCGCGACCCAGAACTCCTACATTCGGGTCCTCGAGATGCAGAAGGGCTCCCTCGACCTCGAGAAGGGGAACGCGCACTACGACCACCCCGTCCCCTCGGACGACACCTTCTACATGCCGATCCAGTGCCAGCAGTGTGACAACCCGCCCTGCGTCTCGGTGTGCCCGGTCGAGGCGACCTGGAAGGAGGACGACGGGATCGTCGTCGTGGACTACGACTGGTGCATTGGCTGCCGCTACTGCGAAGCCGCGTGCCCCTACCACGCTCGCCGCTTCAACTGGAAGAAGCCTGAGTTGCCCGCCGAGGACATTAACCCGAACCAGAGCTACCTCTCCAACCGAATTCGCCCCCAGGGCGCCATGGAGAAGTGCACCTTCTGCCTCCACCGGACGCGCGAGGGCCGCCTGCCGGCCTGCCTCGAGGCCTGCCCCACCGGCGCCCGGGTGTTCGGGAACCTCCTCGACCCCGACTCGGAGATCCGCTGGGTCCTCGAGAACAAGCGGGTGTTCGTCCTCAAGGAAGAGCTCGGAACCAAGCCCTCGTTCTTCTACTTCTTCGACAACTGAGACTCGGAGCCGACCGCGCCCATGACCCTCCCGGTCCCCGAAGCCCTCTCACCGCAGCCCCCAGATCCCACTGGTTCCGGGCCCTCTCCCTCAGAGGCCTCTGACCCCAGCCACGCGGTCAGCTATCCGCGCTTCCTCCTCCGATCGCTCTGGCTCGCGACAGAGGGGCCTCCGCTCTTCTACGGCTGGATGTTCCTCCTGACCGCCATCGCCCTGGTCGGGTTCGGGGCCTGGGCGACCCAGGTCCGCGACGGCATGACCTTGACCGCCATGAGTGACCACGTCTCGTGGGGACTCTATATCGCGAACTTCACGTTCTCGGTCGGGCTGGCTGCGGGCGGGGTCATGATGTTGATCCCGGCCTACCTCTACAAGCAAAAGGAGATGAAGAACCTCGCCATCGTGGGTGAGCTCTTGGCCGTGGCCGCGATCATCATGTGCCTGCTCTTCGTGACCGTCGACTTGGGACGTCCCGATCGGTTCTGGCACATGATGCCGGGGATCGGGCGCTTCAACTGGCCGATCTCGATGCTGACCTGGGACGTGATCGTGCTCAACGGTTACCTCCTGCTCAACCTCCACGTGTGCGGCTACACCCTCTACACCCGCTTCTTGGGCAAGACACCGAACCCCAAGTGGTATGTGCCCTTCGTGTTCCTCTCGATTGGCTGGGCGATCTCGATTCACACCGTGACGGCCTTTCTCTACTGCGGCCTCGGCGGGCGCCCCTTCTGGAACACGGCCCTCTTGGCGCCGCGCTTCCTGGCGTCTGCCTTCGTCTCGGGTCCGGCCTTCCTGATCGTCACGCTCCTGGCCGCCAAGCGCTTCGCCGGTCTCCAGGGAACGGACGTCCCGATCAAGACGCTGACCGGGATCCTCAGGGTCGTGGTCCCGATCAACATTCTGATGGTCGCGTCCGAGGTCTTCACTGAGTTCTACACGGGCGGCTCTCACACCAGCTCGGCGATCTACCTCTACTTCGGCCTTCACGGACACAACGGCCTCGTGCCCTGGATCTGGACCTCGATCGCGCTGACGGGCCTCGCGACCTTCATGCTCTTCCTGCCTCAGACTCGCAAGAACCCGCGCCTCCTGATCGGAGCCTGCGTGGCCCTCTTCGCCGCGATCTGGATCGAGAAGGGAATGGGCCTGATCATTCCTGGCTTCATTCCGAGCACCCTGCACGAGGTCGTTGAATACGCCCCCTCACTCACCGAGTGGCAGGTCACGGCAGGGATCTGGGCCTTCGGGCTGATGGTCTTCACCATCGCCCTCAAGATCGCGCTCCCGATCCTCCGAGGTGAGGAGACCCTCGCCGCCAGCGCCAGCCACGCTCCCGACGCAGATCGACCCGACGCTGACTGAGGGGGGCCCAGCGCTGACTCCAGAGGAGGCCTCTCCCTTCGAGCGGCCCGGCGTCCTGATAGCCGCCCTCTCGGCCTTCGTCCTCCTGATCGTGGTCCCGAGCGCGCTCGGGACCCTCTGGGCCCTGAAGGGCGCGAGCAAGCCCGCGCCCTCTCCGGCGCCCTCCCTCGCCTCCCCAGACCCCGGATCACAAGGCCCGCCGCGCTCCCAGCGCTATGACCTCGGCTCCCTGGCAGCCATAGGGACCCCCACGGCCCAGGCCAGCTGGGTCCTCCCGGCCCGCGACGGGCCGAGCTGGGATCAGGTCGCCCTGACCTCCGCCCCCGCGGCGGGCGCCGCCCTCGTCCACAGCGGACGGTCACTCGCCCAGCGCCTCTGCGCCCCCTGCCACGGAAGCGAAGGACGCGGAGACGGCTCCCTGGCGGCAGATCTCGTTCGCCCCCCGCGCGACCTGAGCGGAGCGCTGCGGACACGCGATCGCGCCGGCGCCCTCAGCGCGCCCGAGGTCTTCCGCAGCCTCAGCGCAGGGGCCCCTCGCCAGGGCATGCCCTCGTTCGCGCACCTCCCGGCGACGGATCGCTGGGCGCTCAGCGCCTGGGTCCTCTCGCTGCAACCTGAGCAGGCCCCCGCCAGCAGCCAGCCCGCCCCTCTCCCTCCGCGGCCGAAGGAAGTCAACCTGCACCTGGGCCAGGACGTGTTCCGCTCGAGCTGCGCGGCATGTCACGGGAGCGAGGGTCGCGGAGACGGCCCCCTGGCTTCGTCCCTCCAGGACGCTTCGGGGTCGCCTTGCCCGCCCCCGGACCTGACTCGAGGCGCTGAGGTCCTCCGCGGCGGAGCTCGGGTCGAAGACCTAGCGCGCACGATCCTCATCGGCCGTCCCGGGACGACCATGGAGGGTATGGACCTGCCGCCGGCGCAGCTCTGGGCCGTGGCGGCCTACGTCGCAGAGCTGGGCGCTGTCGGGCGCTCCCGTCGAGCCAAGGACTGGAACGCCTTCTTCTCCGACTGGCGCCCCTTGGACGGAGTCGAGCGGCCGATTGCGAGCGACGTGGATCGCTTCAACGAGCGCACCTCAGCGCGCTGGAGCCAGGTCCCAAGGGGGCGCCAGGCTAGCTGTCTGGGCTGCCACGAGGGGCTGAGCGAGATCGCGAGCGGCGCCATGCAGACCGCCCTCGAGGCCTTCGGCGCAGGACGCCCTGGCGGGACCTGCGTCGTATGCCACGAAGGTGACCCGAACGCGCGAACCCGCGTCGAGGCCCACTCCGGCCTGATCGGGAACCCCGGCAGCCTCTGGGCCACGAGTGTCGGGGCGGGCTGCGCCAAGTGCCACTCCGCCCCCGGCGACCTCCGTTCACTCCAGGGCAAGCCCCTCCCCGAGGCGACCGGCGGCAGCCTGATGCACGTCCGGTCTCGACAAACGGACCCGAGCGGAGCCACGAGCGGACACTACACCTACCGCGTTCAGCGCTCGCTGATGGCCCAGGAGACGGGCAAAGTCCTCCTCCTGACCTCATCGGTGGAGCTCGTCGATCCCTCGAAGCCCGCCTACAGCGACTTCCCCTTGATCGGAAACCAGGCTAGTGAGCCCTGGGTCGGGAGCCTCGAGTATCGAGCGGCGATCGGCCGGGGCCTCGAGTCTGGCTACCTCCAGCGCTTGGATCGGACCGCCGGGGTCCCGACCTTCCGCAAGGCCGTCGAGCTCTGCGGCGGCGACGACCAGGCCCTCGGCAAGGCGGCCCTGATCGACTACGGGCGCAAGAACTGCTTTCGCTGCCACGTGTGGGGCGAGGGCAAGGCGACCCGCCTCGAGCACCGCTCCTCGGGCTGCTCGGCCTGCCACGTGGTCTGGGGTGAGCGCGGGCAATACAAGGGCAAGGACCGCACGATCCCGCGCGGGCGAGCCGGGCACCCCCAGCGGCACCGTCTCGTAATGACACCTCCAGACGCCCAGTGCAACCACTGCCACACCCGCAACCCCTACGTCGAGGGGACCGAGCCCCACCAGCGAGCAGGGCTGGGCTGCGTGGACTGCCACACTTCCATCGACCTCCACGGCGACGGAAACGTCTACCCCTCCATGGAGCACCAGGTCGAGATCCGCTGCGAAGACTGCCACGGGACCGGCGACGCCCGCCCCTGGGAGCTGCCCCTCGGTCACGGAACACCGCTCGCGAAGGACGCCACGCCGCGCGGGACCTATGGAGACGCGGAGCACCTCCTGAGCAACCGCGGGAACCCCCGCAGGAACTGGACTCGGCAGGAGGGGCGGGTCGTGATCGAGTCCTTCCTGACCGGCAAGAAGCACGTCGCACCGCTGCTGCCTACGCGGCCGGTGGCCGAGGCCGAGGGTCAACCTGGCTGCGCCGCTGGGACGCCGGGACATGAGGAGGTCTCCTGCTCCCTCTGCCACAACCGGGCGGCCCCTCGCTGCGCCTCCTGCCACATGGACTATTCACGCAGCCGGGCTGGCCAGGACTGGCTCCTGAGCGCGCAGGCCTACGACCCCAAGAGCGCTCGTCAGCGCGAGGTCTTCACCCCTGGGACCGTGACCTTCACGGCCGAGGCCAAGGGAAGCGTCCCCTTTGGACCTCCTGACACGCGCCGAGACCGCGCCAACCGCTGGTCGCCTCGCGAGCCCGGCTGCAAGGTCAGCCTCCGCTACGTCGAGCGCGGACGGACCAAGGTCCGTTACGAGCCGCGCTTCAATCCGGGCACGCCCTCCTACCCGCCGATCGTGGCGAACACCCACCCTCACGAGAGCGCCCTCCCCCCGCGGAGCTGTGCCGAGTGCCACCCCGACGGAGTCCGCGGGGGTGCCCAGCTCTTCGGAGACGTCCAGCCCGACCGCGGCGACTGGTGGCGGGTCGTCGCGCCCGACGACCCCAGCCAAGAGGCGCGCCTCCGCTGGCGGCGAGACTAGAAGGCCTCACGCCTCCAACGCAGCTGAACCTGGATGGGCGCATGATCCGAGAGGGCCTGGCCCTTGGGGTCGTGATAGTCGAGGACCTTCCAGGCCGTGGCCTCGAGCCTCAGGCCGACGCCGCTTCGCAGGAGGACCCGGTCGATCCGCCCGCAGCAGGTCTCGCGCGTGGTCAAGCAGGCACAGCGAAGGCCCGTTACCTCTAGCCACCGGGCGAGGGTGGCAGCGTCGCCGACCTTCCGAGCCTTGAGGTTGGTGTCGCCCAGGAAGAGAACCGCCCTCCCTGCGCTGAAGGTCTGGATCGCGCTCGTGATCTGCGCGACCTGCGACGCGCGCGCCCGCGAGTCCGCAGGACCCCCGCCCGCATCGAGGTGGGAGTTGTAGATGTCGAGCTCCACGCCGGTCGTGAGCTCGAGGCGCGTGATCTGGAAGCCCTTCGAGGCCAGCCCATCGGCGCCCGCCCCGACCACCCCGTGGAAGGTCGTGAAGTGGACCTCTCGCGTCACGAGGACCTTGGAGCGAGCCAAGGTCGTGAGGCCCGAGCCGTAGACACGTTGAGGGAGCTTGCTGGCGAAGCGGCGCCGAAAGGGATGATCGGCCTGCGCCAGAAGGAGCGAGTGCCCCTCGTCGAGGAAGTCCTCTTGAAGCCCGACTACGTCGAAGGCCTCCAGACGCGGAGAGATCTGGCGCAAGCGCCCGAGGGTGTCGTCGCCCGTCACGAAGCCCGGCAAGCCGTGGACGTTGTAGCTCAAGACCTCTAGGGTCCCTCCACGCCTGGCTTGGGGCTCTGCGGGTGCTGGAGCCAAGAAGAGGAGCGTGGCTCCGAGGAAGAGCAGAGAGGTGCGCAACACCCCCCCACCCTAGCTCCTCCGCATGATGCCGACACGCGGCGAGCGCTCAGGCCCGCGCCCGCGATCTAGAGCCGATCCAAGCCCTCAGGTTAATCCGCACCAAAATGGGTGCATTTAGGGTTGAATGAGTACCGAAGGCCTCCTATATTCCGGTCATCGGGAGGCAATTCGCACCGATCCGGTACGAATCTAAGGTGTTCAAATGCTTCACATTACGAAGCGAGTCGATTACGCGCTGATCGCCCTGACGCACCTCGCGCTTCATCGTGAGGAGCGCTTCGCGGCGCGCGAGATCGCCGAGACCTATCACCTCTCGCGGCCGCTGATGGCGAACGTCCTCAAGGAGCTCAGCCGTGGCGAGCTCGTGCGCTCGGTTCGAGGCACCAAGGGCGGCTACGAGATCGTCCTCGACCCCAAGACCCTCCCCGTCGGCCGCGTCGTGGAGCTCCTCGAGGGGCCGCTCCAGATCGCAGCCTGCACCGCTGACGAGCAGCCCAGCGAGGACGACGAGTGCTGCTCGGCAGCCTCGGTCTGCCCCGTCAAGCACAGCGTTTTTCGAATCCACGCCATGATTCGCGACGTCCTCTACGGACAGACGATCGCCGACCTGGCCCGCGACGGCGGGCGCAAGCGCTCCTCGATCCTCCCCGTGATCGAGAACTAGGAAAAGGAGCCTCCAATGCAGCTTCCTGTCTACATGGACTACCAGGCCACGACCCCCGTCGACCCGCGGGTTCTCGAGGCCATGATTCCCTACTTCACCCAGAAGTTCGGCAACGCCGCCAGCCGCAACCACTCCTACGGGTGGGTCGCTGAGCAAGCCGTCGAGACGGCGCGCGAGCAGATCGCGCAGCTGATCGGGGCCAGCTCCAAGGAGATCGTGTTCACCTCAGGCGCCACCGAGAGCGACAACGTCGCGCTCAAGGGCGCCATGGAGATGTACACCTCCCGGGGCAAGCACCTGATCACGCTCAAGACCGAGCACAAGGCCGTCCTCGACACCTGCAAGTACCTCGAGCGCAGCGGCCAAGCCGAGGTGACCTACCTCACGCCGGCCCGCGACGGGATCGTCGACCTCGACGAGCTCCGAGCCGCGATCCGCGAGGACACGGTCATGGTCGCGATCATGGCGGTCAACAACGAGATCGGCGTCGTCCAGCCCATGGCTGAGATCGGCGCGCTCTGCCGCGAGAAGGGCTGCCTCTTCTTCACCGACGCGGCCCAGGCCGTCGGCAAGATCCCCATCGACGTCGAGGCCATGAAGATCGATGTGATGGCGATCTCAGGGCACAAGATGTATGCGCCCAAGGGAATCGGCGCCCTCTACGTTCGGCGCCGCAAGCCCCGCGTCCGCCTGAGCCCGATCATTCACGGCGGCGGTCACGAGCGCGGCATGCGCTCGGGGACCCTCGACGTCCCCTCCATCGTGGGCCTCGGTAAGGCCGCCGAGATCGCGCGCGAAGAGATGGCGGAGGAAGCCAAGCGCTTGACGGAGATCCGCGAGCGCTTCATGGCTCGGCTCAGCGAGAAGCTCGACCACCTTCACCTCAACGGGCACGCCACCCAGCGCGTGCCTGGCAACCTCAACGTCAGCTTCGAATACGTCGAGGGCGAGGGCCTGATGATGGCCATGAAGGACCTCGCGGTCAGCTCTGGCTCGGCCTGCACGTCTGCCAGCCTCGAGCCCAGCTACGTGCTCAAGGCTCTCGGCCTTGGTGACGAGCTGGCCCACACTTCGATCCGCTACGGCTTCGGTCGCTTCACGACGGACGAAGAGGTCGAGTTCGCGCTCAAGACCTCCATCGACGCCGTGACCAAGCTTCGCGAAATGAGCCCCCTCTACGAAATGGTCAAGGAGGGCATTGACCTCTCGACCATTGAGTGGACCGCCCACTAACCCAACCCAGCTGCTCTGTAGCTGACCGAAACACACGAAGAGAAGGAGACTCCTATGGCTTACAGCGAAAAGGTCGTCGACCACTTCAACAACCCGCGCAACGTCGGCTCCCTCGACAAGGACTCGCCCGACGTCGGGACGGGGATCGTCGGGGCGCCCGAGTGCGGTGACGTGATGCGCCTCCAGCTCAAGGTCAAGGACGGGATCATCGAAGAGGCCCGCTTCAAGACCTTCGGCTGCGGCTCGGCCATTGCCAGCTCCTCGCTGGCGACCGAGTGGGTCAAGGGCCGGACCGTCGACGAGGCCCTCGAGATCAAGAACACCCAGATCGTGGAGGAGCTCTCGCTGCCTCCGGTCAAGATCCACTGCTCGGTCTTGGCCGAGGACGCGATCAAGGCTGCGATCCAGGACTACAAGACCAAGTCCGGCGCTGCGACCCCCGAGCAGGCCGCGGCCCAGGCTTAGGCCTTCGGGCTCTTAGGAGCACCCCATGATCCAAATCAGCGAACGAGCTGCGAACAAGGTCAAGGCGATCCTGACCGAGCGAGGTCTCCCAGAGACTGCGGGCCTCCGGTTCGCGATCAAGGGCGGCGGCTGCTCGGGCTTCGAATACGTCGTGGACCTCGTCGAGAGCCCACGTAAGTTCGACATGCCGTCCCGACACGACAAGGTGTTCGTGGACAACGGGACCCGCGTCCTGGTCGATAAGAAGTCCCTCCTCTTCTTGGACGGGACCATGATCGACTGGGAGGAGCAGGAGTTCGGGCACTCCTTCACCTACAGCAACCCCAACGCGAGCGGGACCTGCGGCTGCGGGACCAGCTTCTCGGTTTGAACGCTGTGGCGGTGACCAGCGCAGAGACCTGCTCGGCCTGCCAGGCCGAGCTCAGCCTGCCCTACCTCTGCGAGGGCTGCGGCGAGCTCTTTCGCGACCCTGTAGGCGGGCTCAACGCCTTCCAGCGCTTCGGGATCAAGCCGAGCTTCGAGCTAGACCTCGCAGCCCTCGAGACGCGCCACCTTCAGCTCTCGCGCCGCATGCACCCCGATCGCCTGATCGGGAAGGACCCGCGCCAACAGGGCCGAGCCCTGACCCTCAGCTCCGCCCTCAACGAGGCCTACGCCCTCCTGCGCGACGAGCGCCGGCGAGCCGAGCACCTGGTCGCGGTCTCGGGCGGGAAGACCGCGGACCAAGACAAGCGGACCCCGCCCGCTTTCCTGATGGAGCAGCTCGAGCTCCGCGAGGAGTTCGAGGGCGCCAAAGAGCGAGGCGACGAAGCCCTCCTCGCCAAAGGCCGCGAACGGACTCAGGCCGAGCAGCGAGCCGCCCGGGACGCGGTCGCCGCCCTCTTTAGCGACTCTGCCTGGCCGAGCGAGACCCTCCTCGACGCGGCCCGCCTCCAGCTCAACGTCTGGAAATACTGGATCACCTTCGGGCAAGAGCTGGCCTAGAGCCCCCTCAGGCGCTCGCCCCTCTCCCTCCCCCTCACCTCTCCGGAGCGCTCGTGAGCGACGGCGAAACTCCCAAGGTCCCGGCGGTCGTCGTCGGCATCGACCTCGGCACCACCAACAGCCTCCTGGCCCTGGCCCAGGGCGGCCAGCCCGCGCTCGTCCAGGACGGTCAGGGAGCCCCCGTCGCGCTCCCGAGCGCAGTCAGCTACGCGGGCGATTCTGTCCTCGTGGGACACAGCGCCGTCGAGCGAGCTCCACTCGCGCCAGCTGAGACCGTGCTCTCGGTCAAGCGTCTGATGGGCCAGAGCCTGGGCGAGCTCTCACCGCGGGTCCAACGCCACTTCTCGGCCAAGCTCGTCGAGGGCGGGAGCGAGGGGCGCTCCATCGTAGAGGTCGAGATCGCCGGCAAGCGCCGCACGCCCCAGGAGATCTCGGCTCAGATCTTGGCCGAGCTCAAGCGGCGAGCCGAAGCCGGCCTCGGCCACGAGGTCAAGCAAGCCGTCGTAACCGTCCCGGCCTACTTCGACGACGCCCAGCGCCAAGCGACTCGAGACGCGGGCAAGATGGCTGGCCTCGAGGTCCTCCGGATCATTAACGAGCCCACGGCGGCGTCTTTGGCCTACGGCCTGGGCGGCAAGGAGTCCGAGGGCGTGATCGCGGTCTACGACCTCGGCGGCGGGACCTTCGACCTCAGCCTGCTCCGCGTCCAAGCCGGGACCTTCCGGGTCCTGGCCACGGCCGGTGATACGCACCTCGGCGGCGACGACGTGGACGGGATCCTGGTCGAGAGTGCCCTCGCGGCCCTCGAAGAGCAAGGGCTGGCCGAGGCCGCTCAGAGCCCGCGCCTGCGAGCTCAGCTCCGAGCCGCGGCCGAGAAGGCCAAGATCGAGCTCAGCGCCAACGACCAGGCCACGCTCCGGGTCAAGGACCCGACCCACGGCGTCAACCTAGAGCTGGTCTTGACCCGCGCCGAGCTGGAGAAGGCCATTGAGTCCCTCGTGGCTCGGACCCTCGAGCTCTGCCAAGGCGCGCTCCAGAGCGCCGGCCTGACCCCGGATCAGATCGACGAGGTCGTGCTCGTGGGCGGCTCGACTCGCGTCCCCTATGTCCGCCAGCGCGTCGGCGAGTTCTTCGGCCGCGCGCCCCACACGGAGCTCGACCCAGATCAGGTCGTGGCCCTCGGGGCCTCGATCCAGGCTGAAATCCTCTCGGGACAAAACGCGGGCGATCTCCTCCTCCTGGACGTGACCCCCCTCTCGCTGGGCCTCGAAACCTACGGCGGCGGGGTCAACAAGCTGATCATGGCCAACAGCGGGATCCCGACCCAGGCTTCAGAAGAGTTCACCACGCCTCAGGACAACGTGACCGCGATCTCGCTGCACGTGCTCCAGGGAGAGCGCGAGCTGGTCGAGACCTGTCGCTCGCTGGCGCACTTCAAGCTCAAGATCCCGCCCATGCCCGCGGGCATGCCCAAGGTCAAGGTGACCTTCCTGATCGACGCCGACGGAATCCTGCGCGTCATGGCCAGCGAGGAGCGCTCAGGCGCCGAGGCCGAGATCGAGGTCACGCCGGTCCACGGCCTGACCGACGACGAGGTCGACGAGATCATGGAGGAGTCCTTCCAGCACGCGATCGCGGACGTCAACCTCCACCAGCTGATCGACCTCCGCAACGAGTCGGCGACGGTGATCCGGGCCGCGAGCAAAGCCCTGGGGACGGCCGGCGACGGCTTGACCAGCGAGCAGCGGAGCGCGATCGAGGCTGGAATCGAGCAGCTCCGGGCCCTCTGCGAGGGCGAAAGCAACCAAGAGATCAAGGCGTCCCTCGACGCCCTGAACGACGCCTGCGAGCCATTGGCCGAGTTGGTCTTGGACCGAGCCGTCAACGCAGCTCTCGGCGGCAAGTCCGTCGGCGAGCTCGAGGGCGCCGTAGAACACGCGATACAGTCCACCGTGGACAAGGGAGGCCGATAATGGGCGGCGAGAACCCCTACATCGAGCAGACAGAAGCTCCGCTCCCGACCAAGGCCTACACGATCCGCTTCACGGCGGACGGTCAGGACCTCAAGACGATCCAGGTCGACCCCAACGCGCTCCCTGAGCGCGGTGACGGGCGCCCAGGCAGCCTGCTCCGCCTGGCCCACGCGGCCGGAGTCGAGATCGACCACGCCTGTGGCGGGGTCTGCGCTTGCTCGACCTGCCACGTCGTCCTCAACGCCAAGGGCTACGACTCGGCCAACGAGGCCAGCGAAGACGAAGAGGACATGATCGACCTGGCGCCTGGGGTCAAGGGGACCTCACGCCTGGCCTGCCAGTGCGTCCCCGACGGAAGCAGCGACCTCGTCGTCGATATCCCCTCCTGGAACCGAAACGCGGTCCAAGAGGGCGACTAGTCGCCGTGGGCTCGAGCGTGGTCCTGCGAGAGGCGAACTCCAGCGACAGCGTGGGGGTCTCAGCCCTGATTCGAGCGTCGGGCGCCGAGTTCGGCTGGGAGCTCAGCGCTGACCTCGAGGCTGAGGTCCTGCGGAATTTGGAGGCCGCCTTGGGCGGCAGCGCCAGCCGAGTCTGGGTGGCCGAAGCAGGCGATCGGATCGCGGGCTACGCCGTGGTTCACGAGCTGCCCTACCTGCTCTCGCCGCGCCCCGAGGCCCTCTTGGGCGAGCTCTTCGTGCACCCCGAGCACCGCGGTCAGGGGATTGGGACCGCGCTCCTCGAACGCGTCGAGGCCTTCGCCGACGAGGCGCCTTGCGGCCGGATCTCGCTCTTCAATCACCGCCGGCGCCTCTCGTATCGGCGCGGGTTCTACGCCGGACGAGGCTATGAGGAGCGGACCGACGTCGCGCACTTCGTCCGCCGCCTCGACCCAGGAGGGGGGTCGGAGGCTTCGCCTTGACCGCGATCCTGCCCAGCCGCCGCCCAGCCCTCCCGAGCGACCTCCCCGCCCTCCTCACGATCCACGAAGGCGCCTTCCGTCGCCTGGTCGAGGCTCGCTTCGACTGGGACCCGGCCCTCCAGCGCGAGCTCTTTAGCGCGGGTCCCCTCGGCGAGGTGATCGTGCTCGAAGGGGAAGTGATCGGACAGTGGCTCGTCGAGCGCCGCCACGCTGCGATCTTCCTCTCCCGCGTGATGCTCTCTCCCGAGTGGCAGGGTTGCGGGATCGCGAGCGCCCTGATCAAGCAGCTCCAGACTGAGGCCCGCGCGGCTGGCCTCCCCTGACCCTCCAGGTCTGGGAAGAGAACCCCGCTCGCGCGCTCTACGAGCGCCTGGGCTTCGTGGTCACTGGCGCCCGCGAGTTTCGCGTCCAAATGCGCTGGGACCCGCTCTCCTCCCCTGAGGGCTAGCTCTCGTATTCGGTGACCTCGGCGCTGTATCTCCCGCAGGCTCGGCAGCGGACTTCGATCTCGTGCCACGAGCCTATGATCGATCCCGCGCCGGCGTGGTGAACCACCTCCGTGTCCTCGCTCCCGCAGGGCTGACACGTGAGCGACGCGCGGCCCTCGAGTGAGCGCAAGGCCTCCTTGAAGTGTGGCTCGTCGCCTGAGAATCGCTCGACGGTCGTGTCACCCATGGACGCTTTTACCTAGCTCGAGGCGACGTCGTCGGCGGGAGCCTCGGCCGCAGGCGACTCCGCCTCGTCCGCGCTGGGGGCTAGGGCCGCCGCCTCCGCCGCAGCCGACGCCACGGGGAGACCTGCCGGCAAGTGGAGCTGACGCTGGGGGAAGGGGATCTCGATCCCGAGCTCGTCGAAGCGGAGCTTCACGGCTCGAGTCACGCCCCAGTAGACGTCCCAGTAGTCGTCGGTTCGGCACCAGGGGCGGACCACGAAGTTGACGCTGTTGTCCGCCAGCTCGTTGACCTCGATCACAGGGGCTGGATCTGCGAGGACCTGCGAGTTGTCGCTCAGGAGCTGCTCAAGGGTCTCTTGGACTTGGTTCAGATCGCAGCTGTAGCCGACACCGACCACGAGGTCGACCCGACGCGTGGGCATTCCGGTCAGGTTCGTGATCGTCCCGTTCCAGATCGCGCCGTTGGGGACGACGACCTTCTTGTTGTCGGGGGTCACGATGGTGGTCGTGAGCATGCTCATCTTGCGGACCTTGCCCAGCACGCCTCCAGCCTCGACGACGTTGCCGCGGTCGAAGGGTCGATAGGCCACGATCAGGAGACCCGCGGCGAAGTTGGCCAGAGTCCCCTGGAGCGCGAGCCCGATCACGAGGGCCGCGCCTCCAAGGGCAGCCATCAAGGGGGTCGTGTTGACCTCCAAGGCCGAGAGCGCGATCACGAAGCCGACCAAGAACACGCCCTTACGGACCAGACCGCCGACGGTCTCCTCCAAGAGGTCGCTGTGCGACCCGATCCGGGCCGCCCGAGCCGCGAACCAACCCAAGGCTCGGCTCAGGACGAAGGTCACCGTGAGGATCAGAAAGAAGGCGACGAAGTTCTTTCCCCAGCGAATGCCGCCCTCCTCAGCCTTGAGCCAGTTCCAGAGCCCTACCGCGACCGCCCGCGAGTCCGTGGTGTCGATCTGGATCCCCGAGACGGCCTTGAGGTAGGCCTCCTCCTCTGAGAGTGAGCTCTCCTCGGCCCCCTTGAGGCGCAGCTCCGCCAGGACCAGGCGAGCCCGGTCGACGAGCTTGGCCCGATCGTCCTGCAGGAGGACCAAAGACTGGGTCCGCTCGTCGAGCTCTTGGGTCGAGCGCTCTGGGTCCCCCTTGTTCGTCGCCAACCAGAGCTCGTTCGCGCTGATCGCGGCCACCTTCTGGTGCACCAGCCTGACCCAGGCCTTGGTCTCGACCTCGAGCTCCCTCAGCGTCAGCGGCCGCAGGAAGGCTCGCAGCTCCTCCTGAGGCAGCTCAGCTCTAAAGCGAGACTCCAGCCAGTTGGCCTGGCTCTCGAGGCCTTCCCGGGAACTCTCCAGCTTGCGCCGCAGGCTCTCCAAGCGCTCGCTGAGCTCCTTCTCCGTCTTGCTAGCCTGACTCAGCGCGTCCTTTGCCGCGGACTGAGCGGCGCGGGCGGTCTTGAGTTGTTCCTTGTAGAGGCTTCGCAGGGCTTCGTCCGTGGCCGCCTCTAGGGTCGCGCTCGTGCTCGTGACCTCCGCTGCGGCCGCCTCTAGGCGTCCTCGAATGACGCTCTGAGTGTTCACTACCGCGACCAGGGCCCCCTGAGTCGTCTCCAGGTCCTCCCCCAGCCGCTTGACCTGACTCCGAAGGTTACTCAGCCTGCCCTCGTTCAGGTCCTTGATCGCGTCGCCCAGCGCGCGGGTTGGGGCGTTCGACTTCGAGGCCTCCTGCGCGTGGGCACTGCCTAGCCCAAGGACGAGGATCAGGCCCATGGCTCCCAAGATCCCCCGCAGCGATCGGGTCACGCGACCAGCGAGCCTGGGCTGACGCCGGCTCTGATTGCCCTCTACCTTCACAGTGCCTCCTCGCGGAGAGGGAAGATACCGGGCCCAAGCGCCCAAGGCTGAGGGCGGGGCACGAACTCGGGGCTGGGGTCGCCCTGGGCCTCCCAGACTCGCAGCCTGGGTCGCCGGAACTCATTTCCCGACAGTGCCTTAGAGTCTCATGCCTCTGTCCTCTATCATTCCCTTCCAGGGCCGCTGCGGTCCCTCGAGGAGCCAGGTATGGAATCGATCATTGACGTCCTCTCCCAGGGGCGCGACCGCGAGGCGCAGGCCAGCAAGATCCACGGGTTCGTGGTCGGGATCGTGACCAACAACAAGGACCCCGACAAGCTGGGCCGGATCAAGGTCAAGTTCCCCTGGCTCTCGGACGAGGTCGAGTCCTGGTGGGCCCGCCTCTGCTATCCCATGGGCGGACCCCAGCGCGGGCAGTGGTGGATCCCCGAGATCGACGACGAGGTCCTCGTCGGCTTCGAGCACGGCGACGTGCGCTTCCCCTACGTGATCGGCTCGCTCTACAACGGCGTCGACACACCGCCCCAGTGCGACGACATCACGAGCACCTTCGGCGAGCCCAAGGGCTACGACCACGGGCCCTACTCCTGCGCGGGGCGCGACTTCAACGAGGACGGCAAGAACGACCTCCGCTTCATTCGCTCGCGCTCAGGGCACCTCGTGATCCTCGACGACAAGGACGGCAAGGAGAAGATCACGATCGCGGACAAGACCGGGAAGCACAACATCGAGATCTTCACGGACAAGAAGAAGATCGTGATCACGAGCAGCGACGGGGACATTGAGCTGATCGCCAAGGAGACCGTCTTGATTCGCTGCAAGAACCTCGTGACCGAGACCTGGGAGGACACCTCCATGACGGCCGACGGAAAGTTCGACGTCCTGTCCAAGAAGGACATGTCGCACACGTCCAAGGCCAACATGAAGCGCGACGCGAGTCAGAACATTGACGAGAACGCCGGCGCGAACCGGACGGTCAAGTCGTCAGCGAACACCACGATCAAGGGCGCCAACGTCTTCATCAACTGAGCAAGGCCTGCTGCGATGCCTGGACCTCCCCAACACAGAATGGGCGACGACGCCTTCTGCCCCGCCTGCGTGCACGGCTGTCCCGTGTGCCCTCACCCCGTCAAGGGCCCCGCGATCATGGGGAGCCCGAACGTGTTCGTGAACAAGATGATGGCGATGCGGGTCGGCGACCCCGGGCTGCACATGGTCTGCTGCGACGGCAACAACTGGAAGGTCGCCTCGGGCTCGGGGACGGTCTTCATAAACAACAAGCCTGCTGCCCGGATCGGCGACACCACCAGCCACTGCGGCGGCAGCGGCAAGGTGATCAAGGGCAGCGGGAACGTGTTCACGGGCGGCTAGCCCCGGCCGTGTCTGGCCTGGACGACTCCACTCCACCTCGAGAGCGCTGACCTGAGCCCTCCTTTTCCAACCTTGATCTGCCCCAGCTGCCGTCACGTGACTGCGTCTGGAGAGCTGCACCTGGGCCGACTTCAGCGCGGATCCGAGGGGACCTTGGACTGCGCCTCCTGTGGGGCCCGTTATCCCCTCGTGGACGAGGTCCCGATCGTGGTCCCGAACCTCGAGGAATGGCTGGAGAGCGAGCGGCTCTCGGTCCTGGCGCGCGAGCTGCCGCCTGCGGCCAGAGAGCTCTTGGCGGGCAGCAGCGAGCGCCTGACCCGCGACGCCCACCTGACGCGGATCTATCGCAGCTCGAGCGGGCAGCTCCCCCTGCGAGTTCGCGAGCTGGTGGCGGGCCTCGAGGGTCAGATCCTAGACCTGGGCTGCGGACCGGGGCTCCACGACCGAGCGGACGTGGTCGGGCTCGAGCTGAGCTTCGCCCTCGCACGGGCCTTCCCCGGGCGCGGCGTCGTCGGCGACGCCGCCAACCCGCCCTTCTTGGCCCACGCCTTCGACGCGGTGCTCGCCATAAACCTCCTCGACTCGGTCCCCGACCCGCGGACCGTCCTCGGTCAGGCCGACGCCCTCCTTCGTCCCGGCGGGACGCTCGTCCTAGCTTGTCCCTACGCCTGGGATCCGACCCTGACCCCGCCTGCCTCACAGTTCAGCGGGCCCGAGCTCCTCGCGACCCTCGCTGGCGACCCAGGTCGCCTCGGCCTCGAGCTCCGCTACCAGCTCCTCGAGGTCGAGGATCGCTGCCTCTGGCGCCTCGAGCAGGGTCCCAGGACCGTCCAGGAGCACGCCTGCCAGCTGGTGGTCGCCCGCAAGCTAAGCGCGGTCTGAGGTGCCCCTTCTGCGGGCAGACGTCCTCCGCTTCCCGCGCTCAGACGGCGGGCTCGACCTCCTCGACCTGCTCCTAGACACCCTCCACAGCCTGAGCGCCGCAGAGTTCGAGGTCCTGGACACCCTGGAGCGCGGGCAGCTCGCCGAGGACGCGCCCGAGGCGCGCGGGCTCTTCGCCAAGCTCGAACAGGCCCTCCTTTGGGAGGGACCGGTGGCTGAGGCGGTCCGCCGCGAGCGGCACTCCGCGAAGCTCCACCGCTGGGCCGAGGGCCAGGAGCTCGTCGAGGAGCCCGAGCCAGAGTGGGTCCCGCCAGGAGGCGCGGCGCTCGAGGTCCTAGCGCCCGAGTGGCGTCTCCCGGAGCGCTATCGTCGCCTCCGCGAGGAGCGCCTGGCCGGACGCCGCCTCTTCGTCCTTCGCGGACTCATTTCCCCAGAGGTCGCGAGGGCCTTGGCCGGCGAGGCTCTGGGGCTCCCCTTCGAGCGCATGCTCACGAGTCACGTCGAAGCCGAGCGCTACACGCTCGGAGAGGAGCTCGCGCCCCTCCAGGCCCTCCTGCGCGACGAGGCCTTTCGCCGACTGATCGGGGCCGTCTTAGGTCAGGAGCTCGGCGCGGGGCTCCTCCTCAACGCTTGGCAAATGCGCCCTGGGGACCGAATGGCCCTCCACCCCGACGGTCCGCGCTACCTCGCGACCTTCAGCCTCGGGCTCTGTCCCTCATGGACAGCTTCCCAAGGCGGCGCGATCGCCTTCGGCGACCCTGAGCCCGAGGGCTTCTCTGTCCGCGAGCGCTTCTTGCCCCACTTGGGGGACGCCTGCCTCTTCGTGCCTCACGCCCGCTCCTGGCACGCCGTGGAGCGGGTCCGCTCAGGCCAACGCCTGAGCGTGACGGCCTGGTGGCTGCGCGCGTGATCCTGCTCCTGGGACGCTGCGGGCTGGAGCGCTTGGCCGAGCCCTTGCGCACCTTGGGGCACGAGGTCCAGGTCGCGGCCTGGACCCAGATCGAGCTCGTCCCTCGCCTGGAGCCGGCCTTGGTCTATGTGGACCTCTTCGACTGGGACAGCGTGATCCCCCTCGTCTCGGCGGTCTTGGCCGGGGAGGAGCCTGAGCCAGAGCTGGGCCCGCTCCAAGCCGTGGTCGCGGCGCTCCGAGAGGCGCCCGTCGTGTATCGCGGCCTCCGCCCGCCGCCAGGAGGAGCCTTCGGGCTCCTGCCCTCAGGCCTTCAGCGCACCCTCGAGGCGGCCTTCGGGCGCCTGCGTCAGGTCGTCGCAGAGGAGCGCGTGCTGGACGTGGCCGCGCTCTGGACCCGCGGAGGCTTCGCCACGGACCAAGTCGCTCACGGCCTGGGTCACGGCGAGTCTCACGAGGGAGCAGCCGCCGAGGCCGGCTGGCTCCACGCGCTCTGGGTCGCCAAGACGCGGGGCCCCGTCAAGTGCCTCGTGGTGGACCTCGACGAGACCCTGATCCACGGCGAGCTGGTCGACGAGGCCTTCGCCGCGAGGAACCCGGCCTACCTCCCCCGGGGTGAGGAGCCGCAGGGCACCGTCTTGGAGGGGTTCTGGCGACTCAAGCGAGGCCTACACGAGGCCCTGCGGGTCGCCCGCAGCAGGGGTATCGTGTTGGCCGTGGCGACTCGAAACGACCCTCAGGTGCTGAACTCGCGCTGGCGCAAGCGCCCGCCCGTGGCGGACGGCGACCCCGGGCTCTACGCCGAGACCTACGCCGGCCTCGACGCGGAGGCCCAGGCGCGCAACTTCGCCGCCCACCCCCGAGTCCTCGATCGCCTGGCCCTCGGCCCCGAGGACTTCGTGATCCACGAGGCAGGCTTCGGGCCCAAGTCCGCCGCCTGCCGCCGAATCGCCGAGCGCCTCGGGGTCTCCCTCGACGCCCTGGCCTTCCTCGACGACTCGCCCTTCGAGCGAGAAGAGGTCCGCCACGGCGCGCCTGGGGTCCACGTCCTCGAGGGGAGCCTCCAGGAGGTCCGCGAACGACTTCTTACGGGGTCGCCCTTTCAGGTCTGGGAAGAGAGCCCCAGCGCGGGCCTGCGCGAGGCCTCGTATCGGAGCCGGGCCGCGGTCCTCGACGCCGGCGAGGCCGAGTCCGCCCTGGAGCGTTTCCTGGCTGGCCTGGAGCTCGTGGTCGGGGTCCGAGCGGCTCTCCCAGAGGATCTCCCGCGCGCCCGTGAGCTCTTGCAGCGGACGCACCAACTGGACCTGACCGGGCGTCGACCGGCCCTCGAGGGCGACCTCGAGGACCTGCGGGTGGCGGGGACGCGGCTCTACGTCGGCTGGTGCCGAGACCGGATCGCGGACCACGGAGTCGTGGCCCTAGGCGTGTTCCAGGAGGGGCGCCTCGAGGCCTGGGTCTGCTCGTGTCGGGTCCTCCCCCACCGGGTCGCCGGCACCCTCCTGGGAGAAATGCTCCGCCGCGAGCCGGAGGCTCTCGTCGAGCGAAGAGAGACCGGGCGCAACGCGGCCACCCTTGGCCTGATCGAAGCCAGCGCGCAGCCAGCGTCGTGGGTTCGGGTGGTCCAGTAGTGGCCCGTCGACGCGGCAAGCCGCCTCGGATTCGGCTCCAGAGCTCGGCGGGCGAGAGCTATGAGCTGCCCCAGGGCGAGCACGGGATCGGGAGCGCCCGCTCTGGCTCGGTCGCTCTGCCCGACAAGAAGATCGCGCGCAAGCACGCTCAGCTCAAGATCGAGGGGGAGACCTGCTCCCTCGTAGACCTCAAGACGAGCGAGGGCACGGTCCTCAACGGCGCCAGCCTCGGGCCCGGCGCCACGACCAAACTCCAGGAGGGCGATCAGATCAAGATCGGCGAGACCGTGTTGACGGTGTTCTTCCTCGAGGTCGATTCGTCCGGCGCCGACAGTCCTGAGCTGGCCGAGACTCAGCGAGCTCAGATCCCCGGCCTCCGTCGCCGTGAGCGCTCGGGCGAGAGCCAGAGCAGCCGCCGCGAGCGCTCGACGAGCGGCGGCTCGCGTCGAAGCCAGGCGGCAGGGCGCAGGGGCGAGCCGACGGCGATCGAGCGCCGCCCCTACGGGAACGACTGGACGGCCTACCTCCTGGCGAACTTCTTCCGCAAGCGGCCAGACCTCTCCTTCGACTGGAGCCTCCTCGAGAAGGCCCGGACCCACGGCTACTACTACGGCGACGGCGAGGCGACCCGCAAGATCACCGTCGGGTTCGAGCCCTGCCACGTTCAGTACCTGCTCCCCTTCTTTCCCCAGCTCCCCCTGGGCGCCTGGCCTCCCTCGGATCGCAACGGGAAGCTCAATGACCCGGGCCCACACCCACAGCCGGAGGTGTTCGAGCAGGGCTTCGTGGTCGACACGATGTTCAACTACCCCGGCGAGTACTACAGCTTCGTGGCCTGGCGCAGCGACCGGCCCTACGTCGAGGGCGAGCCCGTCCGCCTGCCCTTCATGCCCGGGCCCGGCTAGCCGCGACCTTCGCGAATCCCGCGAGGGGGGGTCGATCTTGGTGGGCGGGTTGGAGCGATTCGCGAAGGTCGCGGACAGGGTTGGACGACGAAGGGTGGTGATCGGGCTTCGCCCTCGCGCGGCGATCGCTTGGAGGGCCTGCAGAGCCAGGTGGACGACTGGGCGGAGTCGGCTGAATCAGCGCTTGAGGTGGCGCGGGAGCGGCTCCTCCCGGACCTCGCCCTCGATCTTGGCGGTCACGCCCGCCTGCCAGAGGGCAGCGAGGCCCCGCGAACGTTCAGGAGCAGCCCAAAGGCCACCTAGTCCGGGCTTCCGACTGGCTCCTTGGCCGGACGCGCGGCGGGTTGGCGCTTCTTGCCGAGGCCCAAGAGCTTGCGCAGCGGGTGCCAGAGGCCGTATTTGGTCCCGATCCAGGTCAGCTCCCGGAGGCGCACCCGCGCCAGGCAGCAGAGCTCGTCGCCGAGGTTGTGATCAGGATTCCGCTTCACGAAGTAGCGGATCTCGGGGTCAGCCAACTCCTCCTCCGTAAGGTCCCGAAAGGACTCCTTGACCGTCTGGGCCGCCTCGTCGCGCGGGGCCACGATCAAGCCGCGGGCAGGATCGTAGGCGTCTGGGTATTTGGAGCGGGCGGCGGCGTCGAGGACCGCGCTGACCTCGGCTGGCATCTCTTGGCGGTGGTTCGGCCAGCTCGCGAAGTTGTGGCGCATCAGCAGGTAGGTCTTGAAGCCCTTGCTGATCAGGAACCAGTAGAGGGGGCGGAAGGGCCGCTCGAGCCAGGTCTGGATCAGGTAGCGCGTGAAGTAGTTCTGAAGCGCCTTCTGGCCCCAGCACTCCTCGTCGATCACCGTGTCGCCAGAGAACACGACGAGGACCTTGCGTCCCCCGTGCTCGACCCAGAGGCGCTGGAGGGTGCTGAACCCGCAGATCACGCCGTGCTGATCGAACATTCGAATCAGGTGCTGCTTGCCGTCGAGGTCCTTGCGGAACACGTCGCGCTCGACGCCGTCGTAGTAGCGCGCCAAGAGCTCGAACATGGCCTGACGCTCTGCGGGCGTCAGCTTGGCGACTTCGTCAATGCTCGAGCGGGCTATCCGCCGTCCCTCAGACACGGGCGACTCCTGGAGGGGGGCACTCTGGCCTATTTCGGGGTGGCGTTCCACTAGGTTTCCCTAGCTCCTCGGAGTTGGGGGAGGACCCGTCCACGACTCGAGTGAATCGGTCCGCTTCGCCCCGCGACGCCTCGGCGGGGACCCAGAGGCTGCTGGACTGCGAGGGGTGGACGTAGGGCACCGAGAGAATGGCCCCCCGCCGACGAGGGGTCCGTCGGCGTGGCGATCTCGTGACTGCCAGGGATTCTGCCGCGGCAGAACTCCAGGCGAGGACCGAAGGGCTGGCCCCGAAGCGAGCGGAGCGTCCAGGGAGCCAGTCGCCGCCCGGGAGGCGGCAGCCGACGTCGGCACCCCCCCGAATCGCGATCGTTTCGCACACGAGAGTGCGAAGCACGGGTCGGGATATGAGGGAGCCTAAGCGAGCGAAGATCGCGACGCCGAGCGAAGCGAGGCTCATTCCACGGAGCGGAATACAGAGACACAGCGGCTCATTTTGCGGAGCAAAATTCAGAGATAGAGCGGTGCTGCCGATAGAACGGTATGCCTGTGACCGCTGACCCTCCCCCTGCCTCTGACTCCGCTGCCCACGCGCGCCCCTCTGTGCCCGCTGAGCTTGGAGCTGAAGCGGCTGAGGCCAAGCGGAGCGGGGGTGCCGCGAAGGCCTTCGCGGCGATCAAGGGCCTGGCGGGGCTGACCCTCCTCTCCCGCGTCCTGGGCTTCGTGCGCGACATGCTGATGGCCACGGCCCTCGGCGCTGGGCTGATCGCCGACGCCTTCTTCCTGGCCTGGATGATCCCGAACCTGTTTCGGCGCCTCTTTGGCGACGGGGCCTTCTCCGCGGCTCTGGTCCCGGTCTTCGTCGAAGCCCGCGAGGCCGGCGACCACGCTGGCGCCCAGAGCCTGGTCTCGGGCGCGCTCTGGAGGCTGGTCACCGGGCTCGGGGTCCTGGTGCTCGTCTTGGAGCTCGGCTGCTTCGCCCTCGGCGCCGAGCCCGGCCGAGCCTTCCTGGAGGCCAACCTGGGAGCTGACGCCTTCACCAAGATCGCGACGGTCCTCGACCTGCTCCGCTTCCTCCTCCCCTACCTGGTCCTGATCTGCACGGCCGGGCTCCTGGGCGGCGCGCTGAACGCCTTGGATCGCTTCGCGGTCCCGGCCTTGGCGCCGGTCGTGTTCAACGCGGTCTGGATCGCGGGCCTCCTCGCGAGCGGATTCCTGTTCAGCGAGACCCTCCCTCGGGTCCGCTTCCTCGCGCTCTGCCTCCTCGGCGGCGGCGTGATCCAGCTCCTGATGCACACCGTGGCCATGAAGCGCGCCGGGGTGGCCGTCCAGCGAACCTGGCAGACCGACCCCGAGCGCTTGGGGCGGGTCAAGAGCCTCTTCTTCTCGCTGGCCTTCGGCCTGGCGCTCTTCCAACTCAACGCGCTCTTCGACGGCCTGATCGCCTACGCATTCGTGCCCGAGGGCGGCGTGTCCTCGCTCTACTACGGGAACCGTCTCGTCCAGCTCCCGATCGGCGTCCTGGGCGTGGCCCTCTCGACGGCGGTCTTCCCTGAGCTGGCGCGCCTCGCCAAGCGGGAGGACTTCCTCGGCCTCGGCAAGCTCCTCGACCGCGGCGTGCTCCTGGGAGCCTTCGTGGCCCTCCCGGCCGCAGCGGGCCTGGCGGCCTTGGCCGGACCGATCGTCTCGACCCTCTTCGAGCGCGGGGCCTTCGACGCCGCCAGCGCGGCCCGGACCGCGAAGATCGTGCTCTGCCTGACCCCGGCGATCGTGGCCGCCTGCGTGACGCCGGTCGTGACGCGCGCCTTCTACGCCGAGGAGGAGGTCAAGACCCCCGTTCGCGTCGGCGCGGCCTGCGTGGTCCTGAACCTGATCCTGAACCTGCTCCTGGTCGGCCCCATGGGCGCCGCCGGCCTGGCCCTGGCCACGAGCGCCTCCCAGACCACGAACCTGATCCTCCAGGTCTGGCTCTACCGTAAGCGCCGCGTGTCTCGTGGAGACATTCCCGCGACGCTTCGGGTGTTTGGACAAGGCCTCGGCTACACCGCGCTCTCGGTGGTCATGGGCCTCGCGGCCTGGCAGGTCGAGCGCGTAATGCCTGGACCCGCCGCGCTCCGGCTCGTGGTCGCGATCCTGAGCGGGGTCGTGATCTACGCGGGGGTCTGCGGCGCGCTCAAGGTCGAGCCGCTCCGGCTCCTCTTGAGCCGCGGCAGGCGTCCTTAGCGGACGCCTTCCTGAGCGCTACTTCCAAGCCAGGGTCCGCTTGGCGTCGGTGCGAAGGCTGATGACCTTCAGCTCGCTGTGAGGGGTCTTGCTCGAGAGCAACCCAAAGTGCATGCACTTGGCGACTGGGTCCTTGGTCATCACGACCTGGCTCCCGTCGGTGTAGGCGACTTGGCGCCCGACCACCGTCCGAGCCTTCCCGTCCTTGTCTTGATCCTGCAGCTCATGATCGACCTCCACCGGGTCTGCGCTGAGGGTCCTGCTGGAGTTGGCACCCTTGAAGCCCAATAGGAGGCCCTCGAACTTCGTCCCCTTGGCGCCGACCCAACTCGTGTAGGTCTGCCCGCCAGCCTTGCTGGTGCTGACCCTCGCCATGACCTTCT
>Ga0316204_10002918_pt1 | contig 36492 bp, 27 predicted proteins | sample 6monrhotite_MG_2_FD_205661 | JGI IMG/M metagenome (GOLD analysis project Ga0316204, IMG submission 205661) | Microbial mat bacterial communities from mineral coupon in-situ incubated in ocean water Damariscotta River, Maine, United States -... | ecosystem: Environmental > Aquatic > Marine >... | reverse complement strand
GCTTAGATGCTTCTTTTGTTTGGTTAAAGAACTCAAATCAAAGACCCGTAAATGGTGATTTATATTTGATCTGATCCGTCAAATGCCAAGAAGTTCAATCTTTTTGAAAAAAAACGGGAAAAGTGGGTGTTAGTGCGAAAACTTTATTTTTGGTTAGGCGAGAAGCCTTATTATTAGCGCGTTGCCTGATTCACCGAGATGTGCTGCTTGCCAAGGGGCAAGAGCATTATATAAATAGACTTTTTTAACTCCATCAACTTAGACAAGTTGGATTTGTTATTAATTTAACCATTTCCGACCTCTCCCTAGCCCTCTCCTTCCAAGGCGAGGGGATTTTACTCCCTCTCCCTTCGGGAGAGGGTTGGGGAGAGGGAGGTTTTTAACCTTTAATTGCTATATTTTGTTTTTATAATGCTCTTGCCCTCCTTGCCAAGTTTATAGAATGAATGTTTAATCTTGTGCTAGGATTAATGTGAGTATTAACCAATTTAAAATAACGATTTGTTTAATACTTCGAGATTTTAGTTTTATTGCTTTTGTTTGTAATTTTAATCTCTCTTGTTGGCCGAATAATTTAACGGATTATCTTAAAGCATCATGCTAAAAAAAATAAAAGAAAAGCTATTTGAAGGGTTCGATATTGAAGAACAACCTTTCATTTACCGACGTTTGATGCTGACATCAGTTTTTTTAGCCATTTCTTTGTTTGCCTTTATCGCATTTTGGTTTATTAACCTCTCCCTATCTAAATACAATCTCGTCGTGATGGATAGCTTTGTAATCATAATGGCCCTCATTTCTCTCTATTTGATGCTGTTTAAAAAGAAGATTGATATTGCTGCGATGATCGCAACTTTCATATTATTCGCCTTTTTGTTGATATTTGTTTACATCAACCAAAATGAGAGTTTTGGTCTGGTGTGGACTCTGTGCTATCCACTATTTGTTATCCCTATCCTTGGTACGCGCATGGGCTTGTTTATGATTATTTTATTTTATGCCATTTTGCTGCCAATCGTTTATTTAGGTATTGGTGAGTGGGATTACGGTAATTGGGACTATACGTCCTTTTTACGATTTTTAATCGCCTCAATCACAACCGTATTTATTGCCTATTTTTACGAATCGACCTCAGTATCTGCTTATCAAGCTCTGCTAAAAACGAGAGAAAAGGAAAAAAGCTATTTAAGCGAGTTAACCAAGTTATCCATGACTGATCAGTTAACCGGGTTACATAATCGGCGCTATTTTGACGAGCAATTTAAATTGGAGTATCTAAAAATCTTACGTAATTCAAACAAACTTTGTTTGATTATGATTGATATCGATTATTTCAAAACAATCAACGATAAATACGGTCATCAAGTGGGTGATATGGTATTGAAAGAATTTTCTCAGCTATTAATAAGTAGAATTCGAACAACTGATACGCTTTCGCGCTGGGGCGGCGAAGAATTCATCATCATGTTACCCGAAACTTCGATTTCAAACGGTGCTATTATCGCAGAGAAAATGAGAGTCGCTATATCAGAACGCGAGTTTGAAACAGTTGGAAAACTAACTGCAAGCTTGGGCGTAGCAGAAGTTAACGCTGATATCGAGTCAAATAATGAAGCGCTGATCAACGCTGATAATGCTCTATATCGAGCTAAAAGAAATGGGCGAAATCGGGTAGTTGTCTATGAAAATTGAGCGACCAGTTAAAATTGCGAATATTGGTTCAACATCAAAAATAACTTATCCGAAAAATTCTTTTTAATTCAATTGATTAGCCTTTAAGACTTGTGAAAAATATCTTTTGCCAATAATCTATCTAGTCAAGCATCAATCTTAACTAAAAAAATATCAAATTTATCTCCTTAAAACTGGATCTTTTTAGCTTTTTTGCCTATCTATTAGTAATGTATATTAGAATCAAACAAGGATTTTCCTATGAGCCAAGATAATAACGCAGCAGATACCTTTATCTCGGTGGCACACGTGGCTTCAGAGCTGTTCAAAGCTCAATCAATTGCGGAAGAATTATCCATTACTTCAAAAAATGCCAGAGCACTTGCCGTAAGAGCCGGCTCAACTGCCGCAGGCTTTAATGAAATTACTCGATTTATCGAAGGATTGTCGAAGTTAACCATCGAAGCCGCAACTAGCGTTAATACCATTGCAATTGCTCAAACTAAAATTGCTTCTAATTTATTCAGAACTGGCAATTTTATTACCCGTTTACAAAAGGTAGAATATGATCCAGATGAAAATGGCATTGATGTTATCAAAAACATCTACGATCGCGTCGAAGCCAACCGTAAGCGCCTGGAAAGAGAAATCTCCTCAAGTTTACGTGAACTAACCGAAAGACTTGATGAAACCAAAATGGAACTAAGGGCAACCCAAGTCGTCTCAGTCGTTTCTCGAGTTGAAGCCTCCCGTGCGACTGAGGATTTCCAAAGTTCTTTGAATTCAGTAGCAGATAAAGTCGCCAGTGCTGGAAATAGAATAAATTCTCACTTAGAAACGGCTCGTCGCCATTTGTCGCATGTTCACTAATTTTTTATTAGATAAAATAGCTCATAAATTTAGATAACTAGAAAGGACATATCATGAAAGCAATCTCTTTATACCAAAAAGGTAATCACAAATGGTTTTGTTTTGGCCGTGATCCCGACAGAGATGAAAAGATAATCGATACCAATCAATATATGGTGATGAATGGTGAACAAAGTATTATTTTAGATCCGGGAGGTATTGAGTTGTTCTCACAAATGCTAACCTCCGTTCTTAGATACACCACTCTTGATGATATTGTTGCCCTCTTTGCCTCTCACCAAGATCCCGATATTATTTCCTCTTTGGGGTTGTGGGATCAATGTTTGCCAAAAGCAAAACTTTTTTCGCCTTGGATTTGGGAGTCTTTTTTAGCTCATTTTGGAATGAATAATATTCAGTTTGAAGGTATTCCAGATGAAGGCAGTTCGCTTCAACTAGGCAATACTTCACTGCAATTTATTCCTGCTCATTATTTGCATTCCTCAGGAAACTTTAATGTGTATGACAAGGACGCAAAAATTCTTATGAGTGGTGATATTGGCGCGGCACTAGATAAAGATGACGCACCATTTTTTGTAGAAAATTTTGAAGAGCATATTCCAAAAATGGAATTTTTCCACAGACGTTGGATGCCGTCCAATAAAGCCAAAGATGATTGGATTGCCAACGTAAGAAAGCTTGACATAGAAATTATGGCTCCACAACATGGTGGTTTGTTTAAAGGTGAGATGGTGGGTAAGTTCTTAGATTGGTTTGAACGATTGGATGTAGGGATTGCCCAAAATAAGTAAATTCACGATAAAGGTGGATCTGAAGTGTAGATCCGCTTTATTCCTTTAAGTCTCGTCTATAATCGTAAAACCCTCCAATTCTAGATCATACCTTCCTATCTTAGAAAACACGGGAAAGATTTAACCAAACCATGTTTTTAACTTCAATTCTCATATTTTGATACACTTCTTATACCAATTGAACGCTAGTTTTCAGTCAAAATTAATAGATTTTTAAGTCTACAAGCATTAACATGCCCCTAATGTATAGTAAGTAGCGAGCCTACATTTATATAATAATTACATAAAAATACTTGTAGCGTGTTTAATTCTAATAACGTCTTAAGTGATAAACATGCTATATGTCTAAACGGAATTAGCTCACGTCCCATTGCTTTTTATTAATAACAATATTGAATTCAGAACATTTATCCAAGAGGAAAAACATGAAACATTCAACTATAAACCTACTCAAAAGGACAGTGCCTCTAACACTCGCTTTTTCTACTCTTTCAATTGGTCTTAACGCAGAAGAGGTCAGCGAAGAGGAATCGGCAACACTTAATGTTGTAACGGTTACCGCACAAAAACGTCAAGAAAATGCCCAAGACACTCCAATCTCGATTAATGTTCTTTCAGCAGAACAATTATCGGAAGGAAACATAGAAAAAATTGAAGATCTACAATTTAAGGTTCCTAATTTGCAAATGACCGAAACCGGCATCAGCACCCAAATGTTTGTTAGAGGTATTGGTACGGGAAATAATCAGGGGTTTGAACAATCTGTCGGACAATATATCGACGGAGTTTATTATGGTCGTCAACAATTAATCCGAGCACCATTTCTTGATTTGGAAAGAATTGAGGTTCTTAAAGGACCGCAATCGATTTTATTTGGTAAAAACTCCATCGCGGGCGCACTCAATATGGTTTCAGCAAAACCAAGTCAAGACTTTGAGGCGAAATTTGGTGTTCAATATCAACCCGACTTTGGTGCACTTGAAACTACTGCCGTTATTTCTGGTGGGTTATCGGAAAACTTATCCGCTAGATTGGCTGTTCGTGATTATTCTGAAGATGGATATATTTATAATTCCTTTACAGATCGGGATGAGCCTTCGAAAGACGATCTAGCTATTCGCGCTAGCTTTCTTTGGACACCAAGTGATGATATAGAAATTCTTTTTAAAGCCGAACAAGATAATTTTGATGTTACAGGTCGTCAAATTGAAATTATACGGGATGACCCAGCATTAGCGGGAGCGCCAATCCCAGGTGCAACCTTTGCTCAAATTCTGGGTGTTCTTGGTCATCCTGGAGCAATAACTGAAACTAATATTGATTTTGAACGTCAGGCCGACGATGATGAATATGGTAATAATAAATTAAATAATATGACCTTAAGAGCCGATTTTGATTTTGATGGTTATACCTTTACCAGCATCTCAGGATTAGTTTCTTACGAATTTGAAGAAAATTGTGATTGTGATTATGTCGCAGCTCCTATTTTTGATGCTTATATCGAAGAAGAATATGATCAATTTAGCCAAGAATTTAGAGTTATTTCTCCTTTAACAAATAACTTTGACTGGGTGGGTGGTGTTTTCTTCCAAACTAGCGAACTAAACTTTGACGATGATATTCGTGTTCCATCAAATAGCGTGTTGGGTTTATTGTCTGGCGGAGCTCTCGCGTCTATCACCGGTAAAGGTGCTGGGCGTCGTTATGAGTCTGATTCGGATTTATGGGCGGTCTTCTTTCAAGGTAAATTCCACCTTAGTGACGACTTAACTGTTACCTTGGGTGCTCGTTATACTCGCGAAGAGAAAACAGGTCTAAGAATTTTAAATATTACTGATTTGGATACTGGTCAAATAACTAGTGACCCTGTCGCCCCGACTTTATTTACAGCTGTTTTTGGAATTCAAAATGAGCAACTTACAGGGCACAATTTATCCGATACACGCGATGAGTCTTCTTTCACTCCTTCTCTTAATATTCAGTATAAACTTGATGATGAAATTATGCTTTATGGCTCTGCAACGACTGGGTTTAAATCCGGCGGATTTGATGCACGGGCGAACAACATTAATTCTTGGGAGTTTGAAGAAGAGGAAGCTACCTCAATTGAGCTTGGCATGAAATCTTCATTATTGGATAACACTTTGGAGGCAAATGTTTCTTTTTATCGAACTCAATATGACAATTTACAAGTCAGCCAGTTTGATGGTGTTTTAGGCTTTAATGTTGGTAATGCAAAAGACACCTTAGTTCAAGGTGTTGAAATTGATGGTCGTTGGTTAATCGTACCAGAATTGACAATGAACTATGCTATCGCTTTCCTTGATCACGAATTCAAAGATTTCACTAATGGCAATTGCTATAACCGTCAAGTACCTGATGGCGATATCACTCCTTCTGGACAACTTTGTGACTACACTGGGAAGTCTGGTCAATACACCCCAAAAGTTACAGCTAACTTAAGTTTAGACTATGTTAAACCAGTCAGTTGGGGACCTTTTGATTACTTCCGCTCCTCTTTAGGTATGTATCATTCCGCAAGTCAAAATGTTGATGTTAACCTAGACCCTTTGTATGAAATAGACGCTTACACTAAATTTAATATGCGCTTCGCTATTGAAAGTGAAAATTGGAGTGTTGCGCTTATTGGTAAAAACTTAACTGATGAGAAAATATTAACCTACGTAGGTAACACACCTTTATCAGGTGGAACATTTGGAACTAATACTTTTTATGGTTTTGTTGATAGACCACGTTCTTATGGAGTACAGGTTAGCTATCAATATTAGTTAAATATTTAAGCCTTTTTTATTAACAAACAACCATGTAGAAACCCTCTGTATGGTTGTTTTGTATTAACCTAAATTATATAGTTTTATTTATAACTCACTCTGCCTAACACATTCAAACAAACAAACCCCTGTTGCAACTGACACATTTAAACTCGATACACTTCCGGCCATTGGTATATAAACCAGTTCATCACAATTTTCTCTGGTTAAACGTCTCATTCCAGTACCTTCCGCGCCCATTACAATCGCTAATTTCTTAGGTGGTTTGGTTTGATAAATAGAAGTTTCAGCTTCACCGGCTGTACCAATAATCCAAACATATTCATCTTTTAGTTGTTTGATATAACGAGCTAAATTAGTCACTTTAACCAGCGGAACATTTTCAGCGGCGCCGCAAGCAACTTTTCTGACAGTTGCATTCATTGAGGCCGAGCGGTCTTTCGGTAAAACAATTGCGTCCACTCCAGCGGCTTCGGCGGTTCGAATACATGCGCCCAAATTATGCGGATCGGTCACACCATCTAAAATTAATAAACGTAGGTCTTCTCGATCCCTCGCCATTTCAAGAAGCTCAGATTCATTCATAACCGAGTCAGCAATTTTAACTTCTGCAATGACTCCTTGATGATTACCATGAACCCGCTCATCCATTTTTTTGCGATCCATGCTTTGACATTTGATTCCCGCTTTATTTGCGAGTGTTTCTATTTTTGATAGGGTTTTGTCTTTTCTATTTTTTAATAAAAATAACTGCAAGACATTCTGTGGATTTCTTGAAAGAACACTTTCGACTGCATGGATACCAAATATTTTATCTGTGTTACTCATTTATTAAATAACCTACTTAATTTTAATCACTTAGAAGAACGCTTTCTTTTTGAACTATTTTTTTTCTTTGGTGTAGTTTTGCTAAAAGGTTTACTTCTGCGACCTGCCGTTTCTTTGGAGCCAGATTTTTTAGCTCCTGATTTTTTGCCACTTCGATTGACAACTTTCTTTTTTGCATTAGCGTAGAGTTTTTCTCTTTCACTCGATTTATTCTTTTTTCCCTTTGTGGATAGTTTGTCTTTTAAACTAAAATCAATTCGTCTTAAATCAATATCAACACTTTCAACTTGGATTTCTAGTTGGTCACCAAAGGCATAACTCTGTCCCGTTTTCTCACCTATCATTTTTTGTTTTGCGTGATTATAGTGAAAATAATCATTACCTAATTCAGTTACGTGGATCAGTCCTTCGACGTAAACTTCTTTTAATCTAACAAATAAACCAAAGTTAGCAATCCCACTCACTTCTCCCAAATAATTCATTCCAATGTGTGATTGCATATATTCACATTTCAACCAATCCATCACATCTCTTGTTGCTAGGTCAGCATTTCGCTCTGTGATCGAATTGGCTTGTCCAAGTTGTAACAGCTTTTCAACTGTATATAGCTCCTTTATCTTTTCTTTTTCTTGTTTAGGTTGTATTGCCTGTTCAGCTACTAGCGATTTAATAATACGATGAACAATCAAATCAGGATATCGCCTTATGGGTGAAGTAAAATGAGTATAGGCATCAAAGGCTAAGCCGAAATGACCTTCATTATTAGGAGAATACTCGGCCTGACTCATAGAACGTAATAGCATGATCTGAATATTTTCTGCATCAGGTCTATCTTTTATTTGGTCTAAAAATCGTCTAAAAATATTCGGTTCTGGTTCGCTACCTCCAGTAATAAACAAACCTAACTCTGCAAGGTAAGATCGAAAAACTTCGAGCTTCTTTTCCTTTGGTCCCAAGTGAACCCTAAATATTCCCGGAAGTTTTTTCTTGATGAAAAATTCAGCAGCCGCTACGTTCGCACAAATCATACATTCTTCAATTAGTTTATGTGCATCATTTCGAATAACCGGTACGATTTTTTCAATTTTTTTATTGTCATTAAATATAATTTGAGTTTCAGTAGTTTCAAAATCAATTGCTCCACGAAGTTTCTTACGTTTAATTCGAGCTTTGTACAAATTATGTAATTCGTTAATTGGCTCAACCAAATCACTATATTGTTGATTAAGCTGCGCGTCACCTTGTAAGATTGACCAGACATTGTTGTAAGTCATTCGTGCTTTCGAGTGCATCACCGCAGGATAAAATTTGCTCTCTCCCGGCTTCCCATCTTTGCCTATATTAATTTCACACACCATACATAGACGATCAACTTTCGGCTTTAAAGAACAAAGACCGTTAGAAACTTGTTCCGGTAACATTGGTACGACAGAATTAGGAAAATAAACTGAATTGCCACGTTTTATCGCTTCGATATCAAGCGCACTTTCCGGTTTTACATAATGGCTAACATCGGCAATGGCAACGTAAAGCTTCCAGCCACCGCGTTTGTTCTTTTTACAATAAACCGCATCATCAAAATCTCGGGCATCTTCTCCATCAATGGTAATCAAGGGCAGGTCTCTTAGATCAACTCGCCCTTCTAGATCAGACTCTTCTACCTCAACCGGCAGTTTTTTGAGTTGGTCATGAATTTCATCATTCCACGTATTTCTAATTCCATATTGTGCGATGGCAATTTCGATTTCCATTCCCGGTGCGAGATAATCTCCAAGCACTTCGACAACACGTCCAACCGCTTGAGACTTGAAAGTAGGCCGAGTTTTTAACTGAATCACCACCACTTGTTCTGATTTTGCTTTAACTGGATCATCAGGAGGAATGAGAATATCTTGAGATATTCGAGGGTCTTCTGGACGAACAAAAGTGAAGCCATTTTCTATGTAATAACGACCAACAATCTGAAGAGGCTGTTCACCTTCGAGTATTTCGACAATACCAGCCTCTTTCTTTCCGTCACGATTCAGCCCCTTATTTCTAGCTAGTACTTTTTCTCCGGGAAAAACTCGGCGCATCTCCCTAGCCGAAACAAACCAATCCTCTCCCCCTTTTTCAGGAGCAAAAAAGCCGAAGCCATCTTTATGGCCAATAACCGTTCCTTTGATTAAATCTAACTTATTGATGATTCCGTAAGCTCGTTTGCGATCGCAATGGATCTGACCATCTCGAACCATCGCATTAAGCCGCCTCTCTAGCCCGATAATCTCTTGATCATCAAATAGCGACAATCCATTTTGAATAGCTTTAAATTTAAGCGGTCCCCCCGCACTCTCGAGAAAAGTTAAGATATATTCCCGACTAGGGATGGGGTTGGCATATTTCTCAGATTCCCTCTGTAAAAAAGGATCGATACTTGAGGGTGTTTTTTTTGACATGAATGATTCTAATACTCTGATTGGTTTGATATTTAGCGGAAATGCCTAATCTTGGATAACAATATTAAGCCTCCATCTTAACGCATTTATCAACTTTCTTCGAATTAATACCGCCTGCCCAAACACATTCCTTCATTATACCAACAATTATCAATTAAATCGGATGCTTGATTTGATAAAAACAGTTGATTATTTAACCTCCTATTCACGCCATACCAAGTTGAAAAATGCATTGGGAGTGTTTGAAACTAGATTTGTTTAAAGCGGAACCTATTTGAAACCAAAAGACATTGAGTCCTATCTAAAGATAGGAAATACCTGTCAGCTTTCCACTTTCTTTGATCCATTCAATCGCTGTTTCTTTATTTTTAAAGGTTTCAACATCAATATTTTTTCTTGAATAGAAAAGGCGGTAAAAATTACACAGTGCTTTTGTCATTTCATCGGCATAAACAAAAGCGAGTTGATAATCATTGCCTCGTTTTGAACTTAAACCTTCAACAAAATGGTAAATAATTTCGGTGGATGGTATATTAATATCCATCATAGCGTTGGAAAAATCATAACAAGCGGGCATATCGGTTATAAAATTTTCATGTCTGATCACTTCAGAAAAACTATCAATCAGCTGCTTTAACTTCATGTCACCAAAATACTCGATGTACATATAGCTATCTTCAGATACATAGGAAATTTTATAACTTGATAGGGACTCAGAAACATGTTCGGCAGACATTTAGAGGCCTCCCTTTGAGGATAGATTTATCCAATTTTTAAGATATAAAAAGACATATATATCAAACGGTATAGTTAACATAAAAACACTCACTAACTTCAACAAATGGCTGGCTTACTAACCAGAAAAATTCTAATCTCCTTATTTATTATCATTTTTAACATTTCTCATTAGTATAATTGAGAAATGACGACCCTGCCAAAAATCCTTCTCACTACGAGATAATGATTGGTTGGGCATGTTACTCTATTGTTACGGAAAATGCTCAAAAATGACCGCATTTTATGATGCAGGTCATATTTTGAATCTTGTTTTACAAGGATTTGCCTAACTTATTGATACACACATTAAGTAACCTGAACTCGGATTAAATAGGCGAACCCGGAGGCATCTTAGGAAGTTTGATCAGTTGATCTTTTTTTACATTGGCGGGTGATATTTTTGAGATCCTATCCAATTGAAAACGGTAAAAAGCATAATAACTTGAATTTTTATTCGCTCGTTTTGACTTCCTTTTAAGGTACTCCACCTGCTCATTCAAAGCCTTATAAATAGCAGCTTTAATCGCTGAATCCGTTTGCGCGTCTTGAATCAAATTAATATAGTTTGAATAGAGTAACTCAATGGTTGTTTGATGAACCATGCTTAAAAATTGATCATGTTCTTGGTCAACAAGTGCCGTATGTAATTTTGAGGTCAATTGCGACACGCTCATTTGATTATTATCTTCCAAATGCTGTTGATTTAATCTCGTAAGCCTTGTTGAATTCAAAATTAATGACAAGGAGTGTTGAGCCGACGCCGCAGCCAAAGCATTTTTATCAAATGTTGTTCCGGTTTTACCCACTAAACTTTCTCTATCTTTTCGATAACCCATGGCTTTTGGCAGCAATAACTCAGCAAGCTCTGGATCGATTGACAAAAACTCAGGTGACAATGTTTTAATAAGGGTTTCTAATGCCTTCTTTTGTTGCTTATTATCCACTGCAGTAATTTTGCTAGCATTGCCCGAAGTTTGCTTCACCCCATAATCATAGTCAAATCCACCGATAAATTTAGCTGCCGCAGTGGCTTGATATCGATGAAAATAAAACACCGGAATTAATATCTCCTGAAGATCAGAATAAGGTCGTCCGCTATGAAGACTTGCTTGGCCAAAGTTTTTAAGCGCGATTTTACGAAGCTCAATCACTCTATCTAACTCATCAACGGCATTTTCACCGTTATCCCATAAGCTAGCTTGTGGATGCGCGTCACTAATTCGTCTTGAATCAGGATCAGAAATAAACAACATAGATGATTTTTGATTGCTTTCAATTATTTTAGCTAATTCTCTTTCTTCCATACCCTCAGGAAAAGTTTGATAGCCATAAGCGATTGTTGCTTTATCCCAAATACCGATATTTTCGGCGTAAGCGTTATCGGCATAGATTTTATTCTCCTTTCCATCATTAGCGATTTCAAATAACGGGTGAGGATAATCCATAACCGATGCACGGTCGTAGGAACTTGCCGCGAAGTTATGCGCAATACCAATTGTGTGTCCAATTTCATGGGCAGAAAGCTGTCTAATCCTTGCCAGAGCCATATCCATCAACACCTGATCAGCTTCTTCTTTTTCAAATAAAGACAACATACCTTGAGCAATCAAATAGTCCTGCCTTACTCGAAGCGAACCTAAAGTAACATGACCTTTTATAATTTCACCGTTACGAGGATCAATGACGCCATATCCATAAGACCAACCCCTTGTCGCACGATGTACCCACTGAATAACGTTATAACGAACATCCATTGGATCGGCATCATCTGAAAGAATTTTTACCTGAAAAGCATCCTTATATCCTATCGCTTCAAAAGCTTGATTCCACCACATAGCACCTGTAATGAGTGCGGTTTTAACTGGTTCGGGCGCACCGGGATCTAAGTAATAAATTATCGGTTCAACCGCTTCACTCACGCTAGCATGAGGATCTTTTTTCTCTAATCGGTGACGACCAATAAATCTTTGAGTTATTGGTTTATTAATCGGTTGGGCGTAGTCTTGATATTCAAATAACCAATAACCGCTTTGAGGATGAAATTTTCGAGGTTTATATCCATCTTCAGGTAGACGAACAAAACTATGGTGCATACGTAAAGACACAATATTTGGATTTGCAGCCGCTTGTTGAACAAATCGTCCCGGTTTATCTGAGGTAAAAGTCACGCTCGCTTCTAGTTCTGTATTGTCAGGAAAACTTTTTGTTCTTGGCAAATAAATTGCTGACCGTGATTTATCTAATTTGAAATTCCCCTGTTTACGAGCAGCTAGCTTTCTCACAACCCCATGACTATCTTGCAAAATAAAGTCGCTGGCATCCACGAGAACCCAGTTTTTATTGGTTTGAACAATCGGAAAACTCCAAAGAATTGAAGAAGCAAAAGCTTGTTTAACTGATTCGGCCTCATTCGAATTATTAGAAATAGCGCGATATTGAGTATTCTTTTGAATCAACAAAAGTTTGTTTCCGACCTTATTAAACTCAACTAATCGGGTATCACCTAGCTGACCACGATCAAGACCAATATCATTTGATCCGAGTCCTTGCGGCAAACTCGTTTGATAAATAAATTCACTGTTTAAATTATCGACTTTTAAATAAAGCTTTCCGTTTTCATGATCAAATAAATGGCTAACAAACCCACTATTAAGTTTGTTTTTGGAAGTTAATGATTCTAAATTAATTTTATCTGCGGAATTAGCAAAAAATGAAATTGCGCTTACTAATGACACGAAAATTAAGAATAAATATCTCTTCATAGCTAAGTTACCTTCGGATGGTATAAGTTTCGGATATAAAAATTTGAGTTGATGAATTAAAACAGAAATGCACTGAAAATACCAATTGCTAAAGACTAATAACTTTTGAAATATTTTCTGTATCCTCTTCTGAAACGCCTGCTTTTTTAGCGAAATATTCCCATTGTTTAACCGCATTAATCACTTGTTCTGCACATCGTTTAGCTTGAGTTTTAGAAACCCCAAGAATTCGACTTTTACCATCAATATCGCTCGGTTTCAGAGGGTTTGGCGAGTATTGATAACCTGCAGCATGATATTGCCCATGTGTAAGAGATGGAACTAGATCATAAGCAGGTGATAAGCGATAGCCCATGCCATCATTAACCAAACTGAAATTGCGTTCATGATCGTCAATATTATTGATAGCCCTATTAAAAAGCATCAATCGAAGAAGTTGATTTAAATCCTCGACTATATTGGTCGAATAATATTTCAACACATCATGAATATGGTTATATCTAAAGGGATGTCCAAAATCTATAAAAGTATTTTTATCCTTTAACATCGAATTAATCGTAATTAAATGCAAGCGATGTTTATTAGCATTTAATAAGTCAAACCGTGTTAGCAATAGCGTATCTCGCCCATTAACATCTGGTTGAACAAAACCGCCTCTCACATCAATTCCTGCTTCTTTCGCCATTAGTAGACAGGCAAACTCAACTCTCGCATTATTGTAGTTATCTTTACCAGAATTAAATTTTGCCAAATAACCTTTTCCTTCCTTACAAATTAAGCTTTTAGGTCGTGCGCCACCAACGCCACCAGATCCTTCCTGCCAAAGGTGAATTAATTTAGCAGCTTCCAAACGAATTCTTTCAGACTGAGTATCATCGTCGATAATTTTTGCCGCAGTCTCAGCTTCAAACAGTTCGTCAAAAGATAACCCAAGATCAAAACTTGCCGACTCATCAATAGGATCTATGGAAATCGCACCTATGTTACTTTTACTAACCAAAGATAATATATCGATAATACTGTTAGCATTAAAATCCTTTTTCATATTAATGGTTGCTATACGACTCAAAACTTTCCGTCCCCAGCGATCAGGTAGATAATCGTCCAAAAAACCAGGGGCATGATTATTAACCGTTAACTGAAAAGGGACATGGGTTAAAGGAATGGCAATAGGATCAATTGAAAAAGCTGATTGATGCGATAAATACTCGGGAGAATATTGAAACCCAATTCCATCGGTATTGCCATTTAATTCACGAACAATCAAAGTTCCACAATTAATTAATCCGGTTGCAGGCGTATTAACTGACACAGTATATTTTTTGCTTCGCCTACTCATTAAACCAATCTTCTTCTAGCTTAAATAAATTAGAAAAGCTCGAACTTTGTCCTAAAATTTTTGCTGCTTTAAAATAATGCTTCACACTTACGCTAAGATCCCCTTTCTCCATTTTTTTATAGGTGGACAGACCGATTTCACAACGGACCGCGAAATCAGCAATCGTGTCATGTGGAAAATGAAACTTTCTAGAAAGCCGTAGGTTTTTACCTAACTCAAACATACAAACAGCCATTATATTGACTAAAACAGCCTTTTATTAAGGAAAAGGTTATTATAATGACCTTTTCATTCAAAGCAACTCTTATTTTATTTAACCATAAGCTTCAAAAACAACTAAGGCTTAACCTCTTCTTCCTCTTTAGTCTTCTGCGGCGCTCTTACTTTATCACCAAAATAAAGTGCGTTAGTAAAAACTCGACTCGTACCTAACCAAAAACCTCTAAAATTCATATCATCACTAAAGGCAATAATATTTCCTTTACCATGACCTTGAACCAACATGCTAGTATCGCCAGCGATATTATCTTGATTGGCTTTGGACATATATCCAGCAATCAGTGGTTGAAGATCAAAGCGGGCAAAAGACACAAAGGGTTCTTTTGGTTCAGAAAAACTAAATTGTCTTCTTTTGAATACTGCTAGATTTTTGTCTGAAAGCCCATAACTTAACGGATGACTTAAATCGATTGAAGTACCTGCTATCGCACCACCTATAAAATGCTCTGAATGAGTATCATCAATATCAGCATATTCTAATTGTGTATCTGGCGCTGATTTTAATTCTGATGCTTCACTCGATAACCAAGCTTGATCAGATACCCACTTCGAAGCGCGTGATTGAGTGATTAAAACCCCACCATTTCTAATCCAACGATTAATTTTTCTAGTGATTTTTTCCGACAAATTATATTTTCCATCGACCATAATAATATGAGTATATTCTTGTGGATTTATTCTTGAAAACTCTCTTGCTGTCATCAGAGTCAAATCTTGCTCTAGTCGCTGATCCAAGAGATGCCATACTTCGCCTGCTTGATAAGGATTAATACCCTCACCAACAATCAGCAGAGGGTTCACTGGATTTAATAGTGGAACACTTGGACTGCCAAGATCAGGACCATCTATAGCTAACCCAGAAAGAATAAAAATAGGAGAAATGTTTAGCTCAGCAAGTTTACTGTGAAGATATTTGGTTAATTCTTCACGAGAAATATCTTGCGCCTTAATGGGTACGATTAAGTCTCCGGATTGAAGCGTTTCATATCCATTTGACGTAGCTAATTTAACCGGCTTGTTAATCATTCGAACTTTAATTTTTTTTCTGTGAAAGTAACTCAACAAATGCGCTGTTGAAAAATCTTTCCAACTAAAAGCTAATGCAACGGTCCCGTTTTCTATCCCTTCAAATACAATTGAAGGTTTATTGGAACTGGAAGCAAACAATTCTTTTTCATAATTGGAACGATTTATCATTTGGAAATTGATGTCAAACGCAAGCGGCATGTTCCAACTAGATACGTCATAAAAAGTATTATCTACAAACTCTTTTCTTTTTTCGAACATCGATTTAATCAGCGAGAATTGCGCTTGTTGCATTGGGATAATGAAAGAGTTTTCGGGTCTAAATTCTTCACCGTTAATTTCGATATCTCGACCTAGTGGTGAATACTCAATTTGATGACCTTCTAATATTTGATTAAATTCCTTTAATCGATAAGCATCAGTTGAGCCATAAACGATTGCTCGATTTCGACTCGCCTTGGCATTTAACTTTACTTTTTGGAAAAAATTTCGTTGATAAGATAACAGTTCCGATCTTTTTTCTTGCACTGCTTTCAGCGTTGAAAAAGAAGTTGTTAGCTGATTCCTAATAGCAAACGGAAAAGAAATATCACCATTTATCGACTCTTGCAAGTGCCCTCTTGCACTCGCTTGCTCAAACAAAATTCCAATAGCACCATGAATATCGGGATAGGTCGAACCTTTGCCATAATAAAAATCATCAAAACTTTCTTTGGTGTAATAAAGGCTTCCAATTTCATCCAAAGCAGCTGCATGGTACTCGGCTATTTTAGAAGTCAGCTCAAAATTTTCTTTGGGAGTTAATGGATTTTGCCGAGATTTAACGCCCGGCTGAAAAAAGTAAGTGCTGTTAGTTCCCATTTCATGGAAATCAGTGAGCACATTCGGTTTCCAATGATGAAACATTTTAACTCGTCCTTGCGACTCTGGGTGTTGCAGTAACAGCCAATCTCTATTTAAATCAAACCAATAATGGTTCGTTCGCCCATTTGGCCAAGATTCATTATGCTCGCGGGTATTTGGGTCACTATTGGGATTTTTGCTTTTATACATATTTGCCCAGTGAGCAAATCGAGCGAGGCCATCTGGATTTAACATTGGATCAATAATGATGATTTGATTATCTAATTGGGCGAGTGTTTTCTCATCCTTTGCTGCCACTAAATGATAGGCAAAAAGTAGCGATGCATTGCTACCACTCGGCTCATTTCCATGAACGCTATAACCCATCCAAGTAACCGCTGGACGGTTAGTATCTTTTTTCATCAACAAGTGCTGCTCTCGAATAGTTTCAAGATTATTAATATTTTCTTCTGAAGAGATATAAGCTAAGAATAGTGGCCTCTTTTGGTGGGAATAAGCATAGGTATGAAGTTTGACTCTTGGTGATTCTGCCGCTAATTGAATAAAATACCGCTCAACTTGCTCTGGTCTTACATGCCATTCACCGACCTGATATCCCAATACTTCCTCAGGTTTTGATATTTGTTGGTTATAATTGCTCGAATCTGGTAGGTAATAACTCAAATCAAGGCTAGAATTCGCTCTGAGATCATTGGAAACAACCAAACTCAGAATAATGGTGGAGATCAGGATGGCAATTATTTTATTCATTAAGAATCCATAGATTAGAAGATAATCAAACAGGGCTCAGAATAGAAAAATATGGCGACTAAATCAATCAATATCGCTTTTCGACGCAGATTTCGGCTGCGTTTACTCTGTCTAGTGGCGGTTTGTTGCTCTATTAATACTGCAAATGCTGAAACGATCAGAGTCGCAGTTGCCAGCAATTTCTTAAAAACAGCCCAAAAGCTAGTGAATTTATTCGAACAACAGAGTGTGCATAGGGTTGAACTAAGTAGTGGCTCAAGCGGAAAACTCTACCTACAGATTACTAAAGGTGCGCCTTATGACTTGTTTCTTTCGGCAGATAGCGATAAACCAATCAAACTAGTTGAAAACGGTTTTGCACTTGAAGAAACAAAAGCGACCTATGCGCTAGGGCAGCTATCCTTATGGTTAAAATCCTGCCAACAAAGCACAGATTGGTCTTTGTTAAAGCATAAATCAATTAATAAGATCGCGATTGCTAACCCCAAACTCGCTCCTTATGGCGATGCCAGCGAACAATTTTTGCTCAAACACGGACTAAAAGATGCGCTTGAATCCAAATTACTCTATCCAGAAAATATCTCTCAAGTGACTCAATTCGCCAAAATTGGCGTGGTTGACGCCGCATTTGTAGCCACATCTCATAGCCAACAACTCAGAAAGGCTGAAGCAGAAAAAAATATGAGTTGCTTGTTGGAAATATCAAGTCAAGATTATCCAGCGATAGAGCAACAACTCGTCATTCTTTCAAATAGTAACAAGCAAAACACCGCTCATATTTTTTTAAGCTTCTTATTTTCCAAAGAAGCACAAAACCTTATTAAAAACATGGGTTATTCGTTGCCTTCATCTGCTAAAATGGACAAATCATTTGAGTGATGGCGCAAGAAACAATAAACTTAAAATATTGATTTTGACCAGCTTCATTAATTAAACATCCAACAGAGAAAAGACTGTGACCCAAGAACTACCTCTTATTGAAATAACTCAAGGCGCCCATGAACACTTCTCGGGGCTTCTTTCTTCACAAGATGAAGGAACTGGCATCCGAGTTTTTGTAGTTAACCCTGGAACACCTCACGCGGAATGTGGCGTATCTTATTGCCCACAAGACGCGGTTGAAAAGGATGATATGGTAATTACACTCGAAAACTTTAATGCCTACATAGATCATGACAGTATCCCATATCTTGAAGAAGCAAAAATAGATTATCAAAAAGACGATATGGGAGGTCAACTCACTTTAAGAGCACCCAACGCTAAAGCACGAAAAGTCGACGATGATGCACCTGCCATAGACCGAATTCGCTACTTATTAGAATCCGAAATTAACCCTCAATTAGCCAATCATGGTGGTCAGGTAAGTTTGGCTGAATTTACCGAAGAAGGTATTGTGGTTCTTCAATTCGGAGGAGGTTGTCAAGGTTGTGGTATGGTGGACACAACCTTGAGCGATGGCATCGAAAAGACCTTGATGGAAAAAATTCCTGAGGTTAAAGGCGTAAAGGATATTACCGAACATGAACAAGGTGATAATCCCTACTATTAGTTCTTCCCTTATTAGAATAGAATAACGATCGTATGCCTGACTACTCTGCTATCATCGTTACCTTAAAGCTAGCATTAACCACTAGCTTAATTCTAATGCTTATTGGGTTACCACTGGCTTGGTGGCTGGCTAGACCTTCCCTAAATAAAGTAAAAAATAAAACTCGTCCAATCGTTGAAGCAATAGTTGCCTTGCCCTTAGTATTACCGCCAACAGTTTTAGGATTTTATTTACTCATTGCTTTTTCTCCCGACAGTTGGCTTGGAGCGACTTGGCTAAAACTAACCGGTTCGAGTCTTGCGTTTAGTTTTTCTGGTTTGGTTATTGGCTCACTATTCTATTCACTCCCTTTTGTAGTTCAACCGCTGCAAGCCACATTTGCCGCCATTCCTCAAGCAACATTAGAAGTATCTCGCTCGCTCGGTGCGACTAAAATCCAACAACTCAAACAGATCATTTTTCCATTGAGCAAAACTGGATTAATTAGTGCTTTTAGTTTGGGCTTTGCTCACACCTTAGGAGAGTTTGGTGTGGTATTAATGATTGGCGGCAATATAGAAAATGAAACCAGAGTACTATCCATTGCAATCTACGATCATGTGGAAACTTTGCAATTTGGCCAAGCCCATCAATTATCGATTATTCTGATCGCATTTTCGTTAGCTCTTTTGACAATCCTATATCGATTTAAACATAATCGGATTGGGTTTAACTGATGTTAAATATCAACACGCTTTGTCAGTTTGGCGATTTTCGATTGGATGTAAATCAATCTTTACCTACCAATCAAATCATCGGACTTTTTGGTTCATCTGGATGCGGCAAGTCTCGTTTGATTCGGCAGATCTTAGGCTTAGATAAAGAGCATCGCCTAAAATCACAAATCAGCTTTAACAAGAAAACATGGCAACAATCCGACTCAAAATTAGAACTCATCACTCAGCACCGAGGCATTGGCTACTTGCCGCAAACCATCGATCTGTTTCCACATTTAACTGTCCAAGAAAATATACTTTTCGGTTGGAATAAAAGAGCAAGCAAACCTGATGATTCAATCATCAACTATGTTATTCAGCAATTAGATATTGATGATTTGATCACGCGACATCCAAGCGAGTTATCCGGTGGACAAGCCCAAAGAGTTGCTTTGGCTAGAGCTATTTTAGCTGCAAGTAATTTATTGATTTTGGATGAACCGTTATCCGCTATTGGAGAAGATCACAAACCACAAGTTATGCAGCTATTAAAACAAATTTCATTAAAATATAAATTACCAATCATTTTTTCTTCTCATAGCCGTATCGAGCATGCCTTTTTGACCGATTACATTCTTACGTTTAATAATGGAAAAATTATTCAGTCTGGCAAATATCGTCTTGTTGCCAATGATATTAATGCGCCATTCGCACAAAGACCCGATGCCCTCAATTGTATTCAAGCGAAAGTAATAGATTTTGAACCTGAATTTTCAATCAATAAACTAAAAACCAATAATAATTTTTTATGGGCTGGGCATAAAAAACTCGCAAAAAACAGTTTGGTCAATTTAGAAGTCAACGCCCAAGACATATCGATATCTCTTACCCCAATAAAAGATACTAGTATTTTAAATTGTATTGTCTCGGAACTGATTGCTTTTGAGGAAATCTCTAGCCATCAATATTTACTTAAACTTTCATTTGAAAATGTTTTTTTTATTGCATTCATCACAAAAAAGTCTTTCCTAGAATTAGACTTAACTCTCAATCAAAAAGTTTACGCTATGTTTAAATCCGTTAGCGTACAGCCTATCGCTATTGAAAGTGATTCGGGACTGACTTAGATGAACAACCTTAAAAATAAAATAATGGATCGACTTCATCTCATGGCGATGAACCCAAAAGAACAAATAAAGAAACTCTTTATTGGAACTATTCTATCCACTATTTCAATGGGGCTAATTATTTTCACCAGCGGTTGGGAAAACCTGTGGCTATTTTATTTTTTAGTGGTTTGTATGATTGCTAGTGTTGCCTACGCAATCCCCGGTTATATTGGTGTTTGGGTGTGGCGAATGCATGATGTGATTTTTCGAAAACATAAGATCAAAGATAAGGAAACAAAATGAAGTTAGGGATAATATTTATTTTGATACTAACCTATTTTTTATTTGCTAGTGGGCCAGTAAATTATGACTCAAGCCTATATCGCTCTCTATGGGAAAGTGGCCACTTTATTCTATTTGCTGCGATTGTTTTTGTATTATTGAAAATCAGAATTATCAAAGATAAGCCTTGGTATATTCTTGCCCTAGCGATCGCACCATTTTGTATATTCGTGGGTCTTATTACAGAAGTGCTACAATTATTGGTGGGAAGAAGCTTCCAATATTCTGACATTATAAATGACGTGATTGGCGGTTACGCAGGCTTTTTATTGTCTCGATTTATTTTAACTTTTTCTCCTGGCGCAATCACTCCTTTATCTAAAAAACGATTATTCTTCACAAGAATTGGATTTGTTATCGGCATTATATTACTTACATTGGCGGGATTTAGGGCATTTGTTTTCACGTCTATACATGTGTGGAATATGAATGATAGCTTTCCAGTTCTAGCTGATTTCGAAGCACCTTTCGAACTTGATCGTTGGGAACATAGTCACTCTACAATTTCAACCTCCAGCGAGGTTGTTCCTAGTGATGAACATTCATTAAAGGTAACATTTTACCCAGCCAAATATCCGGGTATTGTTCTTAGACGCTTGGTTAATAATTGGGGAGGGTATAATTACCTAAATTTTAGCATCAACAATCCAAGTAATCAGGCAATTAATATCTACTTAAAAATACATGATAACGAGCATATTTTTCGTCAATTTCAATATAATGATCGATTTAATGAAAAGTTGGTTCTTATTCCCGGATGGAATGATATACGCTTGCCTCTCAAGGAAATTAAAAATAGTCCAAAAAATAGAAAAATGAATATGAGACAGATTTATTTAATCAACTTTTTTATGATTAAATTAGAAGAAGAAACAACCATTTATTTCGATGATGTTTTTTTGTCGAATTAGGTCTAATTATAGTTTTTCATTTGTCCTTTATGACAGAGACAAGTAGAGCCGGTAGAAAGGATAAACTTAATAATGTCGATACCAAAATACCACTTAAGACAATCACTCCAACACCTCGGTAGAGCTCAGTACCTTCACCTGGAATAAGTACCAGTGGAGCTAATCCAAAAATAGTTGTTGCCGTTGACATTAATATGGGTTTTAACCTTTTAGCGACAGCCTGTTGCACTGCTGGTTGCACTTTCATACCCTGTTCAATCACAAATTTTCTGGTTTGATCAACAATTAGAATCGGATTGTTAACAACAGTACCAAGGAGGATCAGAAAACCTAACATGGTGATCATGTCAAAGGGCTGATGAAATGAACTTAAACCGATGGCGGCTAATCCTGAATTGAATAGATTGACCAAAACTAAACCCAACAATCCTCCGGCCATTCCAAGAGGAACAGTCGCAAGAATAAATATCGGGTAACGCCAGTGAGTAAAAATCGCAACTAAAATCAAATAGCTTAAAATCAGTGAGATAATGAAATTACCAGTCAAAGACGTTTTCGTCACCTCAAGTTGATCAGCTGCACCACTAATACTCACATTTAACCCTTGGGCGATACTACCTTTTTGCCACAGGGAAGGAAGTAATTGTTCACGGACTATTTTTTCAGCGGTTTCCAGAGCCACATCTCTTGGCGGTATAATATAAACAGTGACAGTTCTATGACCATCTACCCTTCTGACAGAATTACTATTTTGACTCTCAACAAGATCAGCTAAAGCATTTAGCGGCAAAATATCACCATCAGGTGTAATCAATGGAGTGGATGCCAGTTTAGATAGTTCCTGTTGATTACCAGCACCACTAAAAATAAATATATCTATTTTGTCATCATTAAGAATAAACTCATCAACATAAGCACCATCACTCATGGCTGCTACCGTATAGCCAAAATCAGTATTACTAATTCCTAACTCTGCTAGACGTTGCCAACGTGGACGAATTTCAATGAGTGGTTGATCCAAAGTTAAAGAACTTGGATCTGAATTTATTTGTGGGTTATCGAAATAGATGCTGCTTTGTTCGTAAACTGCTTCAGCAGCACGATATAATTCATTGATATTATTACCCGCGATATCGACAGCTATCGCTCTTGTTCCGCCATCATTACTACTGATGATAGAACCTCTGGCAGAAAAAGCTCGCATATTTTCATAACTTCTAAACTTTGCAGTAATAGCATCCATCATATCGTTAATATTGTCAGGATCCACAGGTGCACTTAAAAACCAGATCCGGCCAACTGAGACTGACATTGTATAATAGGCCAATGGTGGCATATTGGTTTTACCACTGACAAAATCAGATTCGTCCGCCTCTAAATGCTTATCAAAATACAGACGTAATTCCTCACCTATTTTAGCCATTTCTGTGAGGTTATAACTTGGTGGTGCAATCATCATTGAAAAGGCTTTTGGTTCTTCTCCTTCAGGCAAATATTCTGCAGCAGGCATCAGTAGAGTAGATGCCCCCATGATGACGGCCACAAAGCCAATTGTAATTAATCTCGCTCTTTTTTTGCTTTCTGTTGCAAAATTAACAGCAACTAACCAAGTTTTAGATAAGGTTAATCCTTCCTTTTTATTCACTGAGTCAGTTCGATCAATTCTTGAGATAGCAACGGGAACAACAAAGATCGCAACCAGCATTGAAGCGATAATTGCGCCTGAAATTGCTATAGCTATATCAGAATAGAGTTGTCCAGCCTCTTGTACAACAAATAAGATTGGCGCAAAAACCAAAACGGTGGTCGCAGTTGAAGCAAGAACCGCAGGCCATACTTCTTTTACGCCCTGTATCGCTGCCTGTAATCTATTTAGACCTTTATTTCTAGTCGCTATAATAGATTCAAGAACAACAATGGTATTATCAACTGTCATTCCAATAGCAAAAGCAATTCCTGCAAGGGAAATAACATTAATGGTCCTGCCAAAAACCATGAGAGCAAGAAATGCTGCAATGGTACAAATAGGGATGCCCATCACTCCGACAAGGGTAGCTTTTGCAGAACGTAAAAAGAAATACATCACGAGGGTTGCAAGTAAAGCCCCTAAAATGAGATTAAACCAAACATTTTCTAAAGAACTTCGTACATACTTTACATCATCACTCATTAACTCTAATTCAAGACCATTTTGCTTTAATAATTGTTGATTAAGTTCTTTAACGACAGGAATCATTGCGTCTTTGATGGCTAACACATTTGAGCCTGATTCTCTTCTTACTGATAGACTGATGCGCCGTTCACCATCGGAGAATGCCATACTACGCGTTTCAAAATGATCTAACTTGATTTTTGCTACATCTTTTAAAAGTACATTAGCCCCACTGTCAGAACGAATGATCAGGTTTTCCAATTCATCTAATTGTTCAAATCGACCAATGACTCTTAAAAGGTACCTGCTTTTACCTGTTTCAAGGTCGCCTGCTGATGCATTTTTATTTCTATTTCGAATTGCTGTACGGAGTTCAACTAGGCTAATGTTTCTATTAGCTAGTTTGGATGCGTCCACTTCAATTTGAACTTGTCTTTGGGCAGCGCCACCAATTCCAATTTCTGAAACCCCTTGAACACTTTCCATTCTTGGTCTGATAAAATCTTCTGCAAAATCTCCTAACATATCAACATCTAGTGCCAGTGGATTTCCATCCAAAGGCTTCAGGGAAAAATACATAAAGGCATTACCGGAAAATGAACTAGAAAATACACGTGGCTGATCAACATTCTCAGGATAAGATGGTACTTGACTCAAGGCATTATTAACTCGAATGAGTGCATCACTAGCATTGACTCCAAATGGAAATTCAAGCTCAATATTAGCGCTTCCCATTTGAGCAAACGAAATCATTCTTTTTAAATTAGGCAAGCCTCTAAGGTATCTTTCCTGTTCTATGAGGATTTCTTTTTCTACGTCTTGGGGGGTTGCTCCTGGCCACCCGGTTTGCACGCTGATTGTTCTTACTTCCAGATCGGGAATCATTTGCACAGGAATTTTAAATGCAGCCACCAGACCAAGAATTAAACTGATTAAAACGATGACAGTAATCAAGGTTCCTTTTTTAACAGATTGCTCTATCATTGTTTTAGTTCTATAAGATTTGCCGAAAGAAGTTCACCATCAACTAAAAGCTCAACGCCTGAGTGAACATAATGATAATCTGCGGGGGCACCTGTCACTGCAATTAATTCTCCTAGCTGACTTACTTCTTTTACAATGAAGCGTTTGGCGCGGTTATTAACAACAGCAAAAACACTTCTGCCACCATCCGGATGTTTTTTTATGGCTGAATTAGGTAACCAAATGAGTAGCGAATCATCGGATGGCAACTGAACATCTACCTTAGCTGACATCCCAGCAATTATATTTTTAGAATCATCCAGATTGATATAGGCAATAAATGTTCGATTTTGGTTATTAGCATAGGGAACAATACGACTGATGGTTTGGGTTTTTGTTGTTTTCGCTTGATCATCAAATGATAGAACCACAGAAATAGCATCTGCACTCTCAATTAATTCAAAGTATTCCTGTGGAATTGAAACTGGAATTCTTAGTGCATGGTGGTTTACCAGATTAATAATATCATCCTGAGGTGTTATCCATTCTCCTACCTCTACATTTCTGAAAGTGATAACTCCTTCAAATGGTGCTTTGAGAATATGTCTCTTGACTATTTCTTCCTGTAAAGCAACTTCAGCTTCTTTTTTTTGTAAACTGGACTGTGCTTTTGCCCATATAGCCTTATGTTCAGCTAAATTACTTTTGGCAATTAATTTGTCCTTAGAAAGACCGAGCACTTCGTTGTATTGTCTCTGACCTTCTTCAATCTCAATTTTAGCTGCCTTTAATTCTGCCTTTACCTGAGATAAAGAAAGTTTTGCCAATTGATTATCTAATGCCAAAATCTGCTGGTCTTTTTTCACTCTGTCACCAGCTTCAATAAAAATTGAAGCAACCAAACCAGACTGTTGTACAGCCAAATTAGCCAATTGATATGATTCAACTGTTCCCGTTAAAGTCAAAGAATTTAAATTTTTATCGACCTTAGGTTTTATCACATCGACCTTCGTAGCCGCCACAGATACGCAACTAAAAACGCTGAGAATAAGATTAGCTAATACAAGCTTTGTTATATATTGCATTTACAAAACACCATAAAAAGATGACTCAATTAAATTTATAGTATCTTAAATTCCATTGCAGTCCAATTATTACTAGCGGATAAGAAAATAGAAAGGTTTATTCAACATGCAGAGGTCTACAATTTGTTTAATCTTGGACGTCATTTATTATCAGATAAGAAGTATAGATTGTTCAAAGATCGTACCTTTGCGTCTTGGAAAAATCTAGCGACTACTAGCGACTAGATAATGTCTAAATTAATCAGTATATTGTGATGGCAACTTTTAGCTTGTTAGTACCGTCTGGACATCTATTGCAGGTCAAATATATTAGAGTTTAAACAAAGAAGAGAGTAGCATCAGGGCAAGAGCATTATAAGCTGGTTATGCAAAATATATCGTTAAATTACACATTTTCGACCTCTCCCTAGCCCTCCCCTTCCAAGGGGAGGGAATTTTACTCCCTCTACCTCCGGGAGAGGGTTGGGGAGAGGGGCTTTTGATGGTTAATATTTTATAATGCTCCTGCCCTAAGAGTAGCATCTTAAGTGGCAGGTTATTGTAATTAAAAAAGGTGGAGAAAACATGAGATCAATCCCAATCAATCGTTTAATAACGTCTATTTTTATACTACTTTCTATAACCAGCCAAACAATAGTGGCTAGTGATAAATTATCTGAGACAAATAAGCTAAGCGGTACAGTTATCGCCGTCAATCAACAATCTGATACGGTAAGCCTGATAGATATTGCGAATATGAAAGTTTACAAAACCGTCAATGTTGTTGGTGGCCCTCATGAAGCAGCTGTATCACCCGACGGTAAAAGGGTAATTGTTACTAATTACCATTCAAGAACTTCTGGTCCTCAAAAGACCTTAAGCTTAATTTCTCTGCCAGAGGGGGAGGTTATCAAAACCATCGATTTAGGAGGATTTAGCCACCCTCACGATGTGCATTGGGTAAACAACTATCAGGTTGTTTGTACGGTAGAGGCGAATAATGCTTTGCTACTGGTTAATGTGAATACTGCGAAGATAGAACGTATTTTTAACACCGATAAAAAAGGTTCTCACATGCTAGCCTTATCAAAGGATCATAAGCATCTTTATTCATCAAATATGGTTGGAAACGGCACTGTCTCCGTCTTCGATTTTAAAACAGGCCAAAAGATTAAAGATATAAAAACGGGTAGTGAAACAGAGGGGGTAGGTGTAACGCCTGATGGGCGTTGGCTGTGGGCTGGTAATCGTAAAGAAGATACCGTGTCAATTATTGATACCACTAGCCTTGAAGTAGTCAAAGTATTGCCTTCAGAGGGTTTTCCCTACCGAGTAGAATTTACCCCAAATGGTAAGTATGCGCTTGTTCCCCATGCTGTCAGTGGTACTTTGATGGTGGGCGATGTAAAAACTCAGACCGTTATTAAACATATCCCCCTTGGAATGACTAAAGTTAGCAAACCTTCAACGGCAGGCGTGTTTCCTCATCCAGATAATATTCATGCGTTTGTAACGGTTCGCAATGATAATTCAGTATTGGTTATTAACCTTGAAAGTGGAGAAACCCTTGGGCGTGTGCCGGTTCAATCTAGTCCAGATGGGGTTGCCTATTCGCCTATAAGTCCGACTCTTTAGTAGGTTTGGAAAGAAGGCTGGGAAAGCATTTCTGATTTCGGGTTAATCCACGCCTGAGCGAACCCCGCGTTCGCTCAGTAGATAAATTAAGGATAAAAAACATTCAACTTATAAAAATCAGTTTAATAGCATTAATGGTGTTTTCGATAGCAGCTTTTGAGTCAACGAACCTTCAAAATGCCAAGCATGTAAGATAGATCAGCGCTCTTTATTACGCGAGAGCAATAGCTTTTCTAACTTGCTCTTAATCTTTATAACGCGTTCATCACTTTCACCGTAGATATTGGTTAATATACTTTCGGCCTCTTTTAAGTATTGGTTTGCCTTGCTGTACTCTCCCAATCTGACTAGCGCATCGGCTAGATGTTCTGCGCCAATCGCGATGTGTTTATGTCCCGCAGGCAATCCGTTTTTACTTGTTTGATAGCCCTCTTCAAGAAATATTTTGGCCTGTTCAAACTCACCCTTCTTATTGAGAATTTTACCTAGGCCGATAAGTGGCGTTGCAATATTAAAATTACCTTTTGGCATCACCTTTCTTAAAATAATAAGAGATTTTTGATAAAAGTCTTTGGCTTTCTTCAAATCGTTTTTTTCAAACATTATTCCGGCTAACGAAGAAAAACTGATCCCAATATAGGCATGCTCATCACCAAAGATTGACTTTAATATGTCGATCGATTTTTTACGGTAGGATACAGCTTCCTCGTGTTTTCCTAATTTTACTAATAAATTAGCTACCATGCCCAAACTAGCGGCAATTTCGGGGTGAGGTTCTTGATGAATACGCTCTCGAATGACTAAGGCTTGTTTAGCCAAAGATAATCCCTCTCGGTACCGTTTAAGCTGAAATAATGTACTCGCCAACTGATTAAGGCTATGGGCTGACTGTAAGCTTTCTTCGCCCTGTACTTTTCTAACGATTGATAATCCTTTGTTGAGAGCCTCTAAAGCCGCCTCATATTCGCCAAGATTTCTATGCACGTGTCCTAAGCTACTATATATTTCTCCTACTTGAAAATGTTCCTCTCCTAAATGCCGTATAGTGATTTCCAGTGCTTGTAGATCAAGCTGTTTAGCATCTTCAAATTTTCCCAAAATTGAAAAAATTGAACCGAGCGAAACCAAGGGAAAACTCATTTCGATTTCATCTTCAGCTTTTTGATAGTCAGCAAATAGCTTAGTGTAAATAGCGATGCTTTCTTCAAGTGCGACGATTGCTTTGTCATCTTCGATAAGCTCGGCATAAAGGTCGCCTAACCGATATAAATTTTTTGCCAGTGCTCTTCTATCCTTTTCGGAGCCACTATTTTCTCGATCAATCGCTTCTTCCAACAGAGGTAGCGCACGTTTAAACTTCCCCATTTTTTGAAATGAACGGCCGATAGTAATACTTAGACGATCTTTAATGGCTTTTGATTGAGTTAAATCCTCCAAAGATTCCGAGGCTGTTTGAAGTAAATCCTCCGCAGACTGGACGTCCCCCTGATGCGAGTCTGGATTGGCACTATCGAATATTTCAATCATGAACTCTACAACATGATTAGCAACTAACGCTTCTTGAACGGCAATTTGCTTTTGCTTTTTGATCTCAAAATTCTGATAACTAATAACCAAAACAAAAACAATAATAGCCATGATGGATGCCATCAATGAGGCCGACAGCGCTTTGTTTCTAGTCATAAATTTTTGAACTTGATAAAAAACACTATCGGTTCGCGCCTGAATTGGAAAGTCTCTAACAAAACGTTCGATATCTTCGACTAGTTCTTTTGCTGATTGGTAGCGCCTTTGAGGATCTTTTTTGAGTGCCTTGAGCGTAATTGTATCGAGATCTACTTTTATTTTTTTATCTGAAAAACTTAATGAATGAGGATCGGACATTAAAGACAATTTAACTATATTACTGGGTTTTTGAGGTGTTTTTTCAATAATTGCTTTTTCTAAATTAGTTCGTATTTTACTGTCACTACAAAATAAAGATTGATCCGTAAGCAAGTGATAGAGTAACGCACCCAGTTCGTACACGTCAGTTCTAGTTGTTATAGGTTGTCCTATTAATTGTTCTGGTGAAGCATTGCTCGGAGTAAAAATTCTTTGTTGCTCCTGAGTGATCTCAAGGTTTTTTTCTTCATCTTTTGCCTGTAGCTTGGCTATCCCAAAATCAAGCAATTTAATTTCGCCCGACGCTGTTACTAAAATATTGCTTGGTTTTATATCACGATGAATAACTAAGTTCTGGTGAGCGTAATTAATCGCATGCCCCACCTGTGAAAACAGGTGAAGTCTTTCTTCTATCGTTTTGTTATTTGATTGACAATACTCGGTAATGGTTTCACCTTCGACATATTCCATTACAATGTAAGGCATACCATTTTTGGTTGTTCCACCGTCGATAAGACGGGCGATATTTGGATGATCGAAATTAGCTAATATTTGTCTTTCTAGTTCGAATCGCTGTATCGATTCTTGGTTAATATTTTGACCGTCAATAACTTTTATAGCAACTTTTTGTTTAAAAGATTCATCAACGCGATTGCCAAGAAAAACCTTACCCATACCTCCTTGACCAATAAGTGCTTCGATTTTATAAGAACCAACTCTTGAACCAATTTCAATTCCAAATTGTTTGTTTAGTATGCTTGATACTTGTGAAGAAACAGCCTCATCAAACAAATCCTTTTTACCATGGGTTGATTCAGCGCTCAGCATCTCAGTAATTCTTTTCTCAAGCTCAATGTTTCCCTTACAAGCGTTTTTTAAGAATTGAGCTTGTTGACTGACAGGTTGCTCTATCGTTTCAGAAAATATTTTTTTGATGGTTTTCCATTCTTGAGAGTCCATAGGGTATTCACTAAGTTGTATAAAAACAATTAAACAAGACATAGATAACATTTAACAGTAAAGTCATCTATGTCTATCCTGCTCTAAATCCGATCACGGCATGCTAATGGCAAGTATTATCATTGACCCACAACACACCGTCAACACCAGTTGTGGTGTCCATCGATTTTAACAATTGAGAAGTTGCCGTTGCGCCAGCAACAGAAATTGCCCCAGATGCTCCAGCACTTGCTCCCGCACTAAAATATGCCGCACCTGCCGATAAGGCGCCCCCGACAACAATACCCGCGACTTCATCTGCCTCTTTCAAGATACATCCTGTTGGTTTGGTTGCATTTAGGATTCGATCATCATTTGCTTCTTGAGAGTCGATCGGCCAAGTTCTGCAAGACTCCCACCAATCTCCCTTTACTTTTTTTAATCGAGCGGTATAGCTTCTTTTTCCCGTTGAATCTAAGTCTCCTCCAGCCAAATTTGGAACATCCATATCTTTAACACATCCATTATCTTTAAACTTTGTCCATTCTAAAGGCTTATTACATTGAGCCACCGGTTTATACCAATACGCCCAGACACCTGCTCTCACTTTACAATAATCTGGCTTACCTTTTGTCGGGTGTGCTAAATCCATACAAGCCTCTCTTGCCCACTCTCTTTTCTTGTCAGTTAAAGGCCATTTCCATTTATTAATTTGCCACCATTTTCCGCCATTTTTTAGTTTTGTTATTTTTGCACGAACAACCTGCCGATCTTTTGTTCCACCGTTATCGATATCCGGGCCCATGCAACCTATCTCTTTTAGATCCTTCCATTTTGGTGTACAAAGCTGGTCATTATTGTTTTTCCATGATCCATAAACATGCACCAGTTTTTTCTTACAAGAGCTTGGTTGACCTTTTACGCCAAGCGCATCGATAGAAGGCGCCTTTTTACCTTGACATAAATCTAACTTTCTTCCTTTTTTACCAAACCACTTACCGTCAACCCCGAGTAACCTTGCGGTTACTTCACCTTTTCCAGGGCCTGTACATCGATGTTTTGGTTTATCCCAATAGGGTTCTTGGTTATTTTTTATTTTTTTTCCGTCTTTACATTGTTTGTCCTTTTTAATTTTCCAGTATCCATACACGCCGGTCGGCTTTGTTTTGCAATAACTTGGTTTTCCTTTCGCACCGCGAGCATTAAAAGCTGGAGCCTTATATCCGCTTTTGCTTTCACACGTTTTCTTTTTCCGACCTATTTTTACGCCCTTAAGCTTCGCCCAAACCAAGCTGCTTGAGCCTGTTGTACACTTATGCTTTGCTTTGCCCCAACGCGGTTTTTCCGCTGCCATTACACCAAAACTTAAACCGCTTGTTATGATTAAAATGCAGAGCATTTGTAATTTTGATTGTTGCTTGATCATTCGTTTTCTCCTTCTATGTAGCAACTAGTGGTATCTGTATCCGGGTCATAAACTGTTTCTTCACATTCCTCATCTAACGATTTATCAGCTGAAATGTTTGAAGACTGTGATTCCCCTGCGGGAGGCTTTGGGGGATTGTTAGGTTGATACTGATTGGGGTTATATTGTGTTTGGTATTGGCTAGATTGTGAGTTATTTCTGTTATTCTGTGGATTTTGTTGCCAATTCCCCTGTTGGTTATTGTTGTTCTGCCCCCACCCATTGGGAGGTTGTTGTCTGTAGGGTTGCTGAGGATTGTATTGCTGCTGGTTATTGTTAAATGTTTGCCCCGGCGGTGGTGACATCTGATAACGGCTTTGTTGCTGTCCATTAAACGATTGCCCGCCAAGTCCTGCAGCCTGCATCTCCTGGCTATACCAGTGATCATTGTTTAATTGAATAGGGATTGCTTTAAAATTAACCGGCCCAAACATTCCAGCAACCGATATTGATATTGACCGATCGGCACTGACTCTTGCGGTGAACCTACCCATTAGCGGAAGGTCTTCTCCCCCATACTGTCCTGGACCAGTCGGGACAATATCTTTCCACACCACCATACCCGGTTGAATATCCAATACGAACAGGTGCAACCAACCATCAACCGCATAGGCTCGTCCGCTATCGATACGAATTTTTTTCCCTATTGTTGGTAGTAACCATGTTCCATCAATAGGCATAGGTTGAGAGGCTGGAACCTGATCCATGGTTGGCAAAAATGCAGGGATTTTTGGGACTTCCGGGATGCCTGGTATTATGTCGGCTATGCTGACTAACGATATGCAATATATCGAAGTTACTAATATTAATTTTTTGAGCACTGAGGTGGTCATTTATCACTCCTTATTTGTCGATTTTCAACTACAAAAACTGTTCTTCTTATCTAGTAAAGCGACATATCGAAGTAATAACCTTCATTAAAAAGGCAATAATTAAAATAATTTGTTTTAAATATTCTTAAGAGTTAGGTTAATGCGGGCTGGTGGCAGGAATTTGGGCCTACTACATTGGGCGCTTCTGGTAACAGAATTCGAGAGTAACCTTTTGGGATTGAGAGTAGTAGACTTATTATAAGTTGTTTATTTCATTGGTAATAAAAGCTTTTGTCGCTCGTAGATCTCGCTCTACAGTCGTCAAAGACACCCCCTCAACTTCCGCAATTTCCTTTGCGGTTAGACCGGCGAAAAACTTAATTTCGAAAATACGTGCCGCTCGTTCATCAACGGCTTCCAAGTTAGTAAGTACCTGCTCGATTAATATAATATCTTCGATCTTTCCTGAATCATTAGCAATTGTGTCCGTCAATGACTGATGAGATACTTCTCCACCTCTTTTTATCCTGTGCTTGCTTTTTGCGTGATCAACTAGAATAAATCGCATTTGGCGAGCTGCTACAGCGAAGAAGTGCGCTCTGTCTTGCCAGCTAATTTTTTTGTTGACCAAGTGTAAATAGGCTTCATTGACTAAAGCCGTTGCTTGTAAAGTATGACCGGGGTTTTCAGAAGCAAAACAGTTACGGGCAATCGCTCTTAACTGCCCAAAAATGCTGGGGATTATTTGGTTTAGGGATTCTTGGTCGCCGTTGCGCCAACGATGCAAATGCTGGGTAAATTCATGTTCATTCATATTTATTAAATAGATTGTAGCCAAAATTCAACTACTTACTATCCTCCCAATAATCTATTTTTGGTCAATAACTGCTAGCTGCAGCAACCTACAAAAAAGACTTCTCGCTTAAATAATAACCTTTGAAGCTCATTAAATTCAAGATTAACTATAGTCAGATGAAGGAAAGCTGAACCAAATAATAAAATTGTCACTTTTACATTGAGCGAGTTTAGTTCAGGCGTAAACCACTTGGCTCATCAACGATTATACGAATTATTGTCATTGGATAGCAAAGATAGTTCACGAAAGAATCGAGCTATGTGGGTTAATGATGCTCTAAAGCAATATAAGATAAACAAAAAAGAAAAATGGACAAAAAGTCTTGCAGTTGGTTGACTAGAACTTACTGAAGGATTTGTCAAATCGCTCGGCATAAAAGGACAAGGTCGTGTATTCCAACTCGTTGATGATACTTGTGTTGTAAAAGAACCTCACATGCCTTACAGACTACTTTTTGACGTTAAAAAGGCTAGTTTAAGCGGATAAAAGTAGTTATATTGAAGGTGTTTACTAATAATTACAAAGGATTATGACGGTTCGACCCAAGAGGATTTGGCAAAATTGCGCAATAAAACCTGCAAAGACCCTTTTTGGGTCTTATAGTACCCTTACTGGGTCTTATGTTTGAGTTTAAGTAAATCGCTGGTTACAATAATATATGAATAACACTTCTGTAGGTGATGCTTTATTCACCAAAACTCAGCAAAGGGTTTTGTCAATACTCTATGGCAATACTGAACGAAGCTATTATTTAAATGAATTAGTTCGATTAGCAGGGATGGGTAAAGGTGCGGTTAACAGAGAAGTGTCTAAGCTATCTGACGCTGGTATTTTGGTAGTATCTAAATTAGGCAACCAAAGTCACTATCAAGCGAATAAAAATAATCCTATTTATTCGGAGCTGAAACAGATTGTTCAAAAATGTTTTGGCGTTACCGAAATCATCAAATCTGCTTTAAGTCCTATTTTAGAACAATGCGAACAGATATTTATTTACGGCTCGATTGCAAAAGGAAATGAACATTCCACCAGCGACATTGATTTAATGATAATTGGACAGGATTTAAGTTATGGTGCAATAATGGAGCTACTTGATGAGGCCGAAAGCCAGTTAGCTAGAAAAATTAATCCAACTATTTTATCATCAGATGAATTCCAAGAAAGGATAAACAATCAGCAAAGCTTTGCCACAAGAGTTATGGAACAACCTAAATTATGGATAAAGAAAAAATAGAGACAAATGTAAAGTCAGATCATTGGTGCCCCCACCAAAGTGTAGATATTGTGGAATACTTAGTGTGCGAACAGGATTAAGTTTAACAAGGAATTAAAACCGTATGAAAAATGACCTCATTCATCAACTCACAGAGTCCTTTGAAGGCCACGCTCAAGAAACAGAAAGCTGCATAGAGTATTGGCTTGCTCGTGACATCCAGCATCTATTGGGTTATACCGAGTGGCGTAATTTCCTTAATATTGTTGGTAAAGCAAAAACGGCTTGTGAGGTTTCTAACAATGCTATAAAAGACCATTTTGTTGACATCAACAAAATGGTAGAACTTGGCTCAGGCAGTCAGCGCGAAATCAGCGATATTATGCTCACACGATATGCCTGTTACTTAATAGCTCAAAATGGCGACCCTACTAAACAACCTATTGCCTTCGCACAAACTTACTTTGCAATGCAAACCCGCAAAGCCGAGTTAATAGAGAAACGCTTATTAGAGACCGAACGGGTACTGGCACGAAAAAAGTTAACAGGCACCGAAAAAGAGTTGTCTGAAGTTATATGTGAACAAACCGGTCGAAATCAAAATTTTGGCTTAATTCGCAGTAAAGGTGACCAAGCGCTATTTGATAATAATACCCAAGCCATGAAAGCGCGCTGGCAAGTACCAAGTAATAGACCACTTGCAGATTTTGCCCCCACCATTATTTTAAAGGCTAAAGATTTTGCGACTGAGATTACTATTCATAATGCACGCGAGAATAATATGAGTCAGGAGCCACAAATATCGCAAGAGCATGTGGCTAATAATCAAGCGGTTCGAGAAACTTTGTTAAACCGAGGCATTCGACCAGAAAACCTACCTGCTGCAGAAGATGTTAAAAAGGTAGAGCGGCGATTGGTATCTGCCGAAAAGAAAGTACTTAAAAATCCAGATGGGTTGGAAGGCGAATGAGTAAGCGACCAAATACAAATAAATCGAAACTTCGGGTCAAACCAAGTTAACTCCATTAAGGTGGCATGGATATCGCTCTGATCAAAGATATATTGTTTTTCAATGTTTAGAACATACTTTAGGGCTGGATAAATCCAAATGGCGAGTTCTCGACAAATGTCATAATTGTAGGAATTTGACTGAGTACGAAGGTCATTTGACGATAGATGAGCAATTGTTGAAAGAGCTTATACAAATAACTAAAGAACTGTTGGGGTTGGTTAATACTTTGGGGCGGATTTCAGGATGAGTTTGGATTTATATTTTCGGGTTGATTAGACCTCGAACACCGCGATTGTTTTATGAGGGATAACGCTGAGTAATATGGCAATTCAAGACTTGATAATCATATAGAAAGCTCCTACGAGTCAGCGGTAAGATAGGTGTTCACTAAAACACAATCTTACGACTCGAGGAGCTTATAATGAAACTATACGGTGGAATTGATTTGCATTCAAATAATAGTGTTATATCAATCAAAGATGAAAATGGCAATATTAAAGCACGTAAGAAACTACCAAACGACATACCAACTATTTTTTCGTTTCTTTCACCTTTTAAGAAGTCACTAACAGGGATAGTTATAGAATCAACGTTTAACTGGTATTGGTTAGTTGATGCATTGATGGAAGCTGAATTTCGTGTCCACCTTGCTAATACAACCGCTATTCAACAATACTCAGGTTTGAAGTATGCGGACGATAATAGTG
>Ga0316204_10002917_pt1 | contig 36493 bp, 23 predicted proteins | sample 6monrhotite_MG_2_FD_205661 | JGI IMG/M metagenome (GOLD analysis project Ga0316204, IMG submission 205661) | Microbial mat bacterial communities from mineral coupon in-situ incubated in ocean water Damariscotta River, Maine, United States -... | ecosystem: Environmental > Aquatic > Marine >... | reverse complement strand
GATTCGGGTTTTTTCGTAGCGAAGACGGGATTTGAACCCGTGACCTCAGGGTTATGAATCCTGCGCTCTAACCAACTGAGCTACCTCGCCATGATTATGAGGCTGCAAATATAGTTGATTTTTATATTTCTACAAGTTGTGTTTTTAATTTTTTTTAAATGGAATTATTACCTATATTGCTTTCATAATGCTAAAAAAACTCCCATCTTTTTAGGAAAATCTGAAAAATTACATGAGCAAAATTAAATATGAAATAGAGTTCCCAATTCACGCATCTCCAAGTATGTTATATCAATATTTTTCTTCTCCATCTGGATTGGAAGAATGGTTTGCCGATAGAGTAAATTCTAGAGGAAAACTTATGACATTTATGTGGGATGATTCTGAAGAGGAAGCTACTATAGTTTCTAAAAAGCAAGACGAAAGAGCGCGTTATAAATGGACGGAAAGTGAAGGGGATGATAGCTATTTTGAATTTAGAGTTCAAGTAGATGCCATTACTAAAGATGTATCGTTAATTGTAACTGATTTTGCAGATGAGGATGAAATGGAAGAGTCAAAAATGCTCTGGGAAAATCAAATAGATGAATTAAAGCATAGAATAGGAGCTTAGTTATAACTTTTAAAAGAATTAGCCTTAACTTTTGTTAAGGTTTTTTTATGCTTTTATATTTCATTTTGCCTTAAATTTGCAAGAATAATTTTCAAAGTAAAAATATTGAATTTCAACGGCACATTAATTTCAGATACAGCGCAATTCTTGTCAGCACAAAACAGAGGTTTCAAATTTGGAGATGCTCTTTTTGAGACAATTAAAATAGTCAATGGAAAGGTTATTTTTTGGGAGGATCACTACTTTAGATTAATGGCTTCTATGCGCATGCTTAGAATGAAGATTCCTATGGGTTTTACTTTAGAAAATTTGGAAAAAGAAATCTTGAAAACAATTCCTTCTGACATAACAAATTCGACATTTAGGTCGAGGATGTCAGTGTTTAGAAAAGATGGTGGCTTGTATACTCCCGAAACAAATGAAGTGGATTTTCTTATAGAGACTTCTGAACTCGGCGTACAGAAAAAGGATAACTATCGTATCGACCTATTTAAAGATTTTTATAATTACTCAGGATTACTATCTACATTAAAGACAAACAATAAGATGTTATCTACAGTTGCTTCTATTTATGCAAATGAGAATGCTCTAGACAATTGTGTTTTATTGAATGAAAGAAAGGGTGTAGTAGAGGTTACGAATGGGAATATTTTTGTTGTTAAGGGAAGTGTCATAAAAACGCCTGCTATTACTGAAGGTTGTTTAAAAGGGATACTTAGAAAGAAAATTATAGAAATTGTTGAGTCTAATGATCATTTTACAATAGAGGAGACGGCAATCAGTCCATTCGAAATTCAAAAAGCCGATGAGGTTTTTATTACAAATGCTATTGTAGGAATACAGGCTGTAACTCACTACAGAAAAAAAGTCTTTGTTACGGATGTATCAGATAAGTTGGCTAAAAGTCTTCGTATTTTGGAAATTACAGGGAAGGTCTAGTTCAAATGAATATCGCTAGGTGCATTTGCCCAAATTTTGTATTCGCCACCCCTTTGTAATAACTTATTTTTCCATAAACTCTTATTGTCTACAGAGAATATATTTGAGAAGTCATTTTCAGAAACAAACCAGGAGTTGGTTTCTATTTCATTTTCCAATTGATTTGCAGACCATCCTGAATACCCTAGAAAGAATCGTATTTGTGAAGGCTCGATTTGTTTATTAATCAAGACATTTTTTAAAGAATCAAAATTACCGCCCCAAAAAATACCGTTAGAAACTTCTATACTATTGGGGATTAAATCTGGAGATTTATGTACAAAATACAAATTATCCTGTTCTACAGGACCTCCCTGATATACTAAGAAATCACAATCAATCTCTGGAATAATATCTTTAATAGTATAATCTAAAGGTCTGTTAAGAATAAAGCCTACTGTACTACTTTCTGTGTGTTCCGTTAATAGAACAATAGATCTATTGAAGGAGTCATCAGTTAAAATAGAAGGTTCTGCGATTAACAGTTTTCCTTTATCTGGCTTAATCATATTCATTCCGGGATATTAATCTTCTTTAAATGTAGGTAAAATATGGGTAATAAAAAACTCTCTTAAAAAAGAGAGTTTTTCATATACTATTTTTAAAGTATGATTAGTTTACAGAACCGCTTAATCCAGCTCCTGCCTTAAACTTTACAACGTTTTTAGCAGCAATTTTAATTTCTGCTCCAGTTTGAGGGTTTCTACCATTTCTTGCCGCTCTCTTAGATACAGACCAAGTACCCCATCCTACTAAAGCAACTTTTCCGCCACCTTTTAAAGTTGAAGTTACATTAGAAGTTAAAGATTCTAAAGCTGCTTTAGCTGCTACTTTAGAGATTCCTGCGTCAGCAGCCATTGCATCGATTAAATCTGATTTGTTCATAATAAATAGAATTTAAAAATTAATTGAATATATTTTTGCTATAAAAGCTTAACAAATATAGACGGATTGAGGCTTCATGCAAGTTTGGGCCCTAAAAAAGCACTGTTTTGTTAATAAATGTAGGTAAATTGTTAATAAAGCCAGTAATTTTAGGATTAAAATGCTCGTATTGCCTACTTATAAAGGGGTTAAGAGAATATTGAGTCTTCTTTAAAAGTAAAACCATTTAATAAACTTATGGCGTCCATTTTTTTCTTTCCAGATAATTTTATTTCTATAATATTTATGTAGCCACCTTTCACAGCAACTTTTAACTCTTTCTTTGTAATAAAAATCTTCCCTGAAGGAAAATCATGGCTTTCTTCGATCTTCGCAACAGCGTAGATTTTTGCTGTGATTTCTTGATCACCATTTATTAAAGTAGTCCACGCGGCTGGAAAAGGGTTTAAGCCTCTTATTTTGTCGAAGATGGTATGAATATCCTCTTGCCAATCTATTTTACAGTTTTCAGGAAATAACTTTGGAGCTATTTTCTCTTCTTTATCCGGTTGTTTATACGTAGAAAGAGTATTAGCGCCAATTGAATTAATTGTTTCATTAACTAGATCGGCACCTAAGTGCATTAGTGTATCATGTAACTCACCCACAGTCTCGTCTTCCCTAATTACCGTTTCCTTTTGTAAGATGATTTCTCCGGTGTCAATTTTATCATCTATAAAGAATGTAGTCACCCCAGTTTTTTTCTCACCGTTGATAATAGCCCAATGAATAGGAGCGGCACCTCTATAATCTGGAAGTAATGATGCATGCAAGTTAAAAGTACCATACTCTGGCATACTCCAAACAACTTTAGGTAGCATTCTAAACGCAACCACCACTTGCACGTTAGCATTGTAACTTCTTAACTCTTCAATGAAATCGTCATTCTTAAGGTTCGTAGGTTGAAGAATAGGGAGGTTTTGGCTACTAGCATACTTTTTTACTGCAGATTCATTCAATTTCCTCCCTCTACCTGAAGGTCTATCTGGAGCGGTAATTACGGCAACTACATTATGACCATTATCTAATAGCCCTTTTAGAATTGTAACTGCAAAATCTGGAGTCCCCATAAATACGATCCTCAGGTTTCTCATACTACATAATATTGATTAGTGTTGTTAATAGCTATCTTACCTTCTGATAAAAGGTTTCGCAAATGTCTTAAAATGTCTTTTTCGTTAGCCTTTAAATACGTTTGAATTTCTACCGAAGATAATGCTTTATACTTTTTTAATAGATCCAATATATCTGATCGAAAATCTATAAGGGTGTTTTCTTTTTGCAGACATACATTACAGATACCACAATCCTGAGCATTCTCCTCTCCAAAATACGAGAGCAATTGCACGCTTCTACAAATAGTATCATTTTTGATAAAATCGATGAGGGTGGTAATTTTTTGCAGTTGTTGCTTTAGGTAACTCTTAATATTCTTGGAAACGCTATTGATGGTTCTATCATCTTCTCTTGGAACTAAGAAATATAATTGACTGTAATCTGACGCTTCAAGATATCGAACCACCTGATCAGCATTCAATTTGTGCAAAATATCTTTAACTTTTTTGGATGTGACGCCAGCTTTCTTAGCAATATTGAATTCGTTAATACTAACCTCATGGTCGTAGATACCGACGTAATTTCTTAAAATAGCATCGACAACCTTACGAGTTAAAGCAGATTGGCTCTTGTAATGTATTAGTTGATTTGAACCGATGATAAACTGAAGTGATGATCTTTTTCCCAAAGAAGTATGTAATTCGACAACACCATTGTTTGCCAACACTTTTAAGATGGCATTAGTTTTTATATAGGTCAAATTATAACGATGGCAAAATTCAGCTAGCTTAAAAGGATAGGAGTCTGTAGGTAATTCACCCATAGCAATCATATAGTATTGAAGCAGATTTCTATATACTTCCTTAATCTCTTTCAACGTTGGAGTCCCTGCTTCAAATTGTGATTGTAGTGCGTGTATGTCGTTGTTGTTTTGTAAAACGATAGAAAATGATTTGGCTCCATTTCTTCCCGCCCTACCAGCTTCCTGAATATAATTTTCTATACTATACGGTAAATCTAAGTGCACAACAACTTCTACATTGGATTTGTCTATACCCATACCAAAAGCATTGGTGGCTACCATAATTTGGGTGTTTTCATGCATCCAACTATTAAAAGCATCTTTTTTCTCTTCGGATGTTAACCCCCCATGGTAATAGGATGCTTCAAAGTTATTGGCTTTTAAAAAAGCAGCTATTTCTTCTGTTCGTTTCCTTGATCGTACATATATGATGGCAGGCTTTTTAGATTTTTTAAAGATTTGTAAAAGACGTGTGAGTTTATCTTCCACATAAAAAACCTGATATGCCAATTCTTTTCGCAAAAAGGACTTCTTGAAAACAGCAGCATCTTCAATCTTTAAATTTTTACAAATATCAGATAAAACATCTTTTGTGGCAGTAGCGGTTAGCGCAATATAATTTGCATTTGGATGTATGTCTTGCAAAGCACTGATTTGTCTATATGAAGGTCTAAAATCGTGCCCCCACTCTGAAATACAATGTGCTTCATCAATAGCAATAATAGAAACGTGTAGTTCTTTGATTTTTTCTTTGATAAAACTTGATGAAAGACGCTCGGGAGAAAGATATAGAAATTTATACCCACCAAACTTCAAATTATCGAAGAGTATTATAATATCATCTTTGCTAGTTCCTGCATGAATAGTGGCAGCCTTAATGCCTTTTGCTCTTAAGCCATCTACCTGATCTTTAATTAATGAAATTGTGGGAGAGATCACGATACATATTCCATCTACCAGCATTGCAGGAACTTGAAAACATATTGACTTTCCTCCACCAGTAGGCAACAAGGCTATCGTATTTTTTTTGTTTAATACGGCAGAAATAATCTCTTCTTGAGGAACTCTAAATTCCGTGTGCCCCCAATATTTTTTAAGTATGTCTAAAGGAGCTATCATACATCGCTTTTGAGCGAATTAATAATGAAATTAGTTCTTTCTTTTATCGATCCGAAAGGAACATTTATAAGGGTATATCCAAGTTCTTTGTAGGCTTTTTCTAAGAAAACACTTATCTTTTTTGATTCTTCAAAAGTCTCATAACGCTCGTTGTCCGTGATATAAATTTCTTCCCAGGGTAGAAATCGGAAAACCTTATTATATTTATACTTAACGCATTTTTCTTTAAAATAGGAAGGATATTCCGTATTGCTAAATTTTAAATATGCGTACACATCTGGTAATCCTCTATCAAAAAACACGAGTTCATGGGATGTATCATTGGCAGAAATGAATTGACGTTCTCTGCCTTCTAAGAGTAGTTTACTAAAAAGAATAGGATCCGTAAGGAAAAGTTGATCTATACCATCTTGTTGTGCCTTCAACGTAACTTCTCTAGATACTTCGGGCATACAATAATAATGTTGTGCGATTAATTCATTAAGTACGGAAGATTTACCTGTACCTGGTCCGCCTATTAAGACAATTTTTTGTTGCATGAAACAAAAATATAGTATTCAATTCATTAAAATAATATTTAGTGTAATTTTGTGTTCATTTTAAAAACAATTTGATATTTGAAATATGAGTGGTAAGGAAGAAGCATTTTACAAAAAGCTAAAGGTACAATTAGATGATACTACAACATTTCCTTCAGATTATATGTATAAATTTATTGTGCCAACAGATGGTAATCAGGTAGATGAGGTGCAGGAAATATTTGACAAAGGCGGTGCAGTTATCAATACAAAAAAATCTAAAACAGGAAAATATATAAGTGTTTCTATAGTTATTAATCTGTCTAGTTCTGATGAAATAATCAACTACTATAAAAAAGCAGAAAATATTAAAGGTATTATATCATTGTAAAATAAAAAGAAATGAAAAAAACAGTACTCTTACTAAGTATTCTATTCGTAACAATAAATTCTTTTGCCCAGAAAAAGGATAAGACTTTGGTAACGATTAACAATCAAAAAATTAAAGTTTCCGAGTTTAAACGAGTATTCGAAAAGAACTTGAGCTCTATCGAATCTGAAGAGGGGAAAGACGTCGCAAAGAACTTAGACCTGTTTGTAAATTATAAACTAAAGGTAAATGAGGCATACCGTATTAAGCTAGACACTTCTAGATCATATAAAAGGGAAATAGAAACGTACAAAAACCAATTAACGGCTCCATATCTGCAGGATAAGCAATTCTTAGAGAAATTGATTCAAGATGCTTATGACAGAACAAAAACAGAAATAAGAGCAAGTCATATATTAGTTCGTTTTCCAGCCAATTATAAATCAGAAGATACGTTGGCTATCTACAAAAAGATTATGAACCTAAGAGATAGTATTGTAAATCACAATGCTGACTTTTCTGACATGGCAAGGAAATATTCTGATGATAGATCTGCCAAAACTAATGGGGGAGATTTGGGTTACTTTGGAGCGTTTAAAATGGTCTTTGATTTTGAAGACGCTGCATATAAAACGCAGATGGGAGCGGTGTCTATGCCGTTTAAAACAAGGTTCGGATATCACATCGTGAAGAAAGTGGCAGAAAGACCTTCTAAGGGAGAAGTGCAAGTGGCTCATATCTTAATTACAGATAAGACGGAGACAGGAAAAAAGAAGATAGATACCGTGTATGGTAAATTGGTAGCTGGCGAATTATTTAATGCACTAGCAAAAAAATACTCTAACGATATTAATACTAAAAATAAAGGCGGAAAACTGAGTAAATTTGGGTCTGGTAGAATGGTGAAACCTTTTGAAACCGCTGCGTTTTCACTTGAAAATAAAGGTGATTTTAGTAAACCTTTCCAAACACAATTTGGATGGCACATTGTACAATTATTAAGAAAATATCCGGTAGAATCTTTTGATAAGGTGAAAGCTGGAATCAGAACTAAGGTAAAGAGAAGTGGAAGAGCGAAGTTGTCTGATAATGCAGTTTTGAACAAACTCAAAAAACAATATAAGATAGCAGAACATGAAGATGCAAAAGGAATCTTGAAACGAAAAGATATTAGAGGTATTCCTAAAGACTCATTGCAAGCTACGATAATCAGCATAAATGAAAAGGATATAAAGCAAGAGGCATTTGTACTTTATATTAGAAACAGGAGAAATAAATCTATTCCATTTCTTTTCAATGCATTTATAGACTATCAGGTTTTAGAGTACTTTAAAGAGAATTTGGTACATACAGAACCTGAGTATGCTTTTAGTTTACAAGAATACAAAGATGGGATTTTGCTGTTTGAATTGATGAATCAGAAGATCTGGGACAAATCATCCAAAGACACGTTAGGACTTCAAACATATTTCGATAAGAATATGGCTAACTATTCTGAAAAAGATCTTAGCAAGATCAAAGGAAAGGTAATTAGTGATTATCAAAATTATTTAGAGAAAAACTGGATAAAAGAGTTAAAGAAAGAAAATGCTGTTAAGATTAATAAAAGAGAACTTAAAAAGTTAATTAAATATTACAGGAAAGAAGAATGAGACAAGGCTACATTTGGTTACTAGTATGTGTATTGTTTTCAGCTTGCGATTATTTTGATCTGCAAAAGAAAGAACCTGTAAAAAAAGATGTTATTGCCAGTGTATATAACGAAGAACTGGTTAAAGAAGATATACAAAATCTATTTCCAAAAAATATCTCAAAAGAAGATAGCCTTGTTTTATTAAGGAGTATTATTACAAGCTGGGCTACTCAAAAGTTGCTCTTGAAAAAAGCCGAAGAGAATAGTACGCTCGAGAATAATCAAGAAATAAATAAACTAGTTTCTGATTATAGAAAAAGCCTTTTGATCAACAATTATAAAGAAAGACTGATTAAGCAGCAATTAGACACTGTTATTTCTGAAGAGGAAGTAGATACGTATTACAATACAAACAGCTTGAACTTTAGGTTAAATGAAGAGCTGGTAAAAGCAAAGTACGTGCATTTTGGAAATGATGTGGTTGATAAAGATGACATTATACAATTATTCAAATCAAAGGAGCAAGAGGATCTGGAAGAACTAGAACAACAACAGTTAAGTTTTAAATCCTATCAACTTAATGATTCAATTTGGCTTCCTTTAGAAAATGTTTTGTTAAAAACGCCTTTTTCTAAGGAAAAACTGTTAAAAAAAACAAAATACCTTCAAAAAGAAGACTCATTAGGCTTATATTTGGTGGCTGTAAAAGATGTATTATTACGGAACCAAATAGCACCAAAAAGCTACATAACTCCAACTATAAAACAAATGATTTTGCACAAGAGAAAGTTAGAGTTAATTAGAGAAATAGAAAAAATCATTTTAAAAGATGCCACACAAAATAAAAACTTTAAAGTTTATTAATCTATCCATCCTATTTATTTTTTGTTTAGGAATGGTCAATATTCATGCTCAGAAAGTTAAAATTGATGGAGTAGGAGTAGTAGTAGGAAAAAACATCGTGCTAGATTCGGATATTGCTAAATTTAAGTTGGAGTTAGAGAATAATAGTGAACGAAAAATAAAGATCTCTGATTGCGAAATGTTAGAGCAATTGATGTTGCAGAAGTTATTAGCGCATCATGCAGTCATAGATAGTATTGTTGTGACTGATGTGGAAGTGAATTCGGGTGTGGATAGAAACATTCAATATTTTGCACAGCAATATGGAGGTATAGAGAAAGTGCCAGCTGTATACGGTTTTAATAGTATGCCAGAATTAAAGGCAGAGCTTTTTAAGATTGAAAGAGAAAATGCACTGATTAGAAAAGAACAACAAAAACTAACGGAAAAGGTTGATGTTACCCCTGAGGAAGTGCGTTTGTACTATAATGGATTAAAAGAGAAAAAAGAATTACCAGAATTTCCTGCAGAGATCCAATTAGCGCAAATAGTGGTGTATGCGAAGCCAACGGAAGCAGAGAAACAGAGAGTTGTGAATGAGCTCACTAAGATTAAAAAAGAAATCGAAGAGGGTGCTAGTATTCGAATGAAAGCGATCATTAACTCAGAAGATCCAGCCGTAGTTAATAATGGAGGAAAGTATGAGATTACGAAGGATAGTCAGTTCATTAAAGAATTCAAAGAGGTAGTTTTTACTTTAGAGATAGGAGAGGTTTCAGAGCCTTTTAAATCTGACTTTGGATATCATATCATTCAGTTGCACGAGATAAAAGGGAATATGAGAATAGCCTCACATATTTTAATGAGACCGCAAATTGAAGATAGCAAGGTTACGGCAGCGCAAACATTGGTTAGTCAAATAAAGAAGGATGTTGAAGAAGGTAAAATGACATTTAAAGAGGCAGTAGAAAAATATTCTGAAGACAAGGATACTAAGAATAATGCTGGTTTGATTGTTAATCAATATACGGGAGAATCAACCTTTGATCTTACAAGAATGGATCCTGCGTTGTATGCTAGAGTTAGTGATTTAACAAAAGGAAAAATGACAGAACCTTTTTATGATGAAACGAGAACAGGTGAAAAAATGTACAAGGTTATTATTATGAAAGACCGTACAGATACACATATTGCTGATCTGGTAAACGATTATGTAAAAGTTCAAAGTTTGGCATTGCAGAAGAAAAAAGAGGAAACAATAGCAAAATGGTCTAAGGAGAAAATTGTAGATACGTATATTAAGATTAGTCCAGGTTATGGAAAATGTACATTTGAAAGAAACTGGAAAAAATTAGCGAGTAAATAATGTCTGACGTAACTGCTGTAGATCAACTGGTTTCTAAATACCAGAAGCTAAAATCCGAAATAGGGAAGGTAATAGTAGGGCAAGAAGAAGCCGTAAACTTAGTACTGTTATCTGTTTTTTGTGGAGGTCATTCCTTACTAATTGGAGTGCCTGGTCTTGCAAAAACATTATTGGTTAATACTGTTTCTGATGCATTAGGATTACACTTTAAGCGTATTCAGTTTACACCAGACTTGATGCCGTCGGATATTTTAGGGAGCGAAATATTAGACGAAAACCGTCAGTTTAAGTTTATTAAAGGACCGATATTCTCTAATATCATATTGGCTGATGAAATTAATAGAACCCCGCCTAAAACGCAAGCGGCTTTATTAGAAGCAATGCAAGAACGATCTGTAACGATTTCAGGTTCTCAATATAAGTTAGATTTGCCTTTCTATGTATTAGCAACTCAAAACCCGATCGAGCAAGAAGGAACATATCCGCTGCCAGAAGCACAACTGGATAGATTTATGTTTTCTATTCATCTAGATTATCCATCTTTTGATGAAGAGGTACAAGTTGTAAAAAACACAACTTCGAATGAAGAGGCTATCGTGTCATCCTATTTTTCTGCTGAAGAGATTATTGAGGTACAAAAACTTGTGAGAAAGATACCCGTAACTGATAACGTTATTGAGTACGCAGTATCATTGGTTGGAAAAACACGACCAAAATCTAAAGAAGCAACAGAAATAGTGCAGAAGTATTTAGATTGGGGAGCAGGACCTCGAGCGTCTCAGAACCTCATACTGGCTGCCAAAGCGCACGCTGTTATTAATGGAAAGTATTCTCCAGATATTGAAGATGTTAAGGCTGTTGCTATTCCAATTTTATCGCACAGGATTGTAAAGAATTATAAAGCGGAAGCGGAAGGTATAACGCTGATTGATATTATTAATTCTTTATTGTAGTTCTTTATTCTCAAAGAAGCTAAACACATTCCCGCCGTATTTTTTTGAATAGTCGTAATTAGAATGATCACTTATGTCTGTATGTTTTGAGTGTTCAACAATCAATAAACCTTCTTCATTCAAAATATTATTTTCGAAAATAAGGTCTATGATCTTTATAAACTTTTCTTTTTCAAAATCATATGGAGGATCAGCAAAAATAATGTCTGCCTTTAAAGGTGTTTTTTCTAAAAACTTATAGACATCACTTTTATAAGAATTAATAGAGAAATCAAAAGTTTTAGCGGTGTCATAAATAAACTTTGTACACCCAAAATGCTTATCTATAGCGTAAATATCTTTTGTGCCTCTCGAGGCAAATTCGTAACTAATATTTCCGGTCCCTGCAAATAAGTCTATCACCGAGATCTCTTCAAAATAAAAATGATTATTTAAAATATTAAATAATGCTTCCTTAGCCATATCTGTTGTTGGTCTAACAGGAAGGTTCTTTGGAGCGGAAACTCTGCGCCCTTTATATTTTCCAGATATAATTCTCATACTATCCTAATAAGATAAAATTTGAGTGATTAGAAAACTCCGCAGAGCTCTCTAGTAAAGAATTGCTGTTCTCAAGGAACGAGATATTGCGAATATATGTATAGAGCAAATTGTATAGTTCTGATTCTTTTTTAATGTCGCCTAAAAGAACGAGTATAAATTCTTCAGGATCCATTTTAAGTTGCTCTGCCGTAAATAAAACATAATACATAACATCTTCCTTAGAACTGTATTTAAATGAGTTATAGAAGTGTAAATTGTTTTCTTTTAGCAAAACAATGTCTATATGATTTTTTGATATGTGCAAATACATTTGCGTACCCTTATTCTTTGTCAGTAATTTCTCAATTAAAACGGTAGCATGGTGCTTAAACTCAAAAGCACCAAAATTTTGAAACAAAAAGTTATTGATATTCGTATATGGAATGTATACATTCTTTGCACCAATAGTAGAAATGGAATCAAAATCAAAAGCGTCGGTCGCTAATGTCTTAACGGAAAATTTTAGATATGCTGCCAATTCTTTTTCATCGAATAATTTATCAGGAACTATTGTGTTCAAATAGTTCTGATGTACTACGAAAATGGTATTAAAATCAGTTTGCAACTGTTCTTCTGTTTTAAAAATAGCTACAATTTCTTGCAAGCAATTGTCAACAGAAGTAGTATTAGGGAATGTGAAGTTCCTTAAAAAATAAACTTCGTCATCCTGATTTGAAATACAAAAAGAAAATCCATCCAAACTAAATTGGATGGATAGGTTTCTCAATGTTATTTTGTGTATATGTTTACTTGTCGTTTTCTTTTGCACGATCGTTTTTATCATAAGATGGAGGCCAGTTACCACCAGTTGTCACTTCATTTAAAGAACCAACAGATACATACTCTCCTTTAACTTGATCAGTAGCAATAGCTTCTTTTTCTTGTTTTACTAAGGAAACATCCATACCCTTTAAAATAGAAGCTTTATCAACTCTAGCCTCAAAAACAGGAACCTCTAATCCTTGTACTTTTTCTACCATGCCTATTTCAAGCTCAAATTCTTTTCCTGCTACTCCAGGTACTTTAAACATGTTTTTATAATCTCTATTTTCAAAACTTTTTAAAACAGGTTCATAGCCAGTAGTATCGATTACTCTTTTCTCTTTGTCTATCCATAATGGTTGCCATCTGGTTCCTTCATTTACTCTAATAACTGTATCTCTAGATTCCGTAATAGCAAATTGTGCAGTATCTATAAATCTAATTAAACCAGCTCTATCTTTAGTGTAATTTCCATTCACTTCTTTATACGCTACTTCCGCATCTCTAATGATCTTTAAGTTCTTGATCACTTCGCTATATTTAACCACTTTTTTCTTATCAAAATTAATAGGTTTCATAATCCCATCGTAAATTTTGTAAACAAGAAAAACAGCTAATACTAATAAAACTATCGAAGCTACAGGTCTTAACTTAAGTGGTAAAAACTTTACAATTAAGTAAGCAATTGCAAAGGCAACTACTACAGCGACTATCATCATTATATATGATCCCATTTATATTATTTTTTGTTTATACGTTATTAGCAAATCTACAATTTTTTTTTAACGATAAAAATTTTTGAACACAAATCGACGTATCTTTGATGCTTTATTATTTATATGCTAAAAAACCCTACAGATTTTTATAAAGAACTTTTAAAAAAGTATCCTCATTCACCAACAAACAGACAGTCAGAGCTGTTTAATCTGTTAGTAAATTTCATATTTGACAGCAAGAACCATTCCATTTTCCTATTAAAGGGGTATGCGGGTACGGGAAAAACATCTACGATTAGTACCGTGGTAAACAATTTGTGGAGAGCTGGAAAGAAAGCGGTTTTGTTAGCACCAACAGGAAGAGCGGCTAAAGTAATCTCAGGATATTCTAAAAGACAAGCATTAACTATACACAAAAAAATATATTTCCCTAAAAAACAAAAGAATGGTTCTGTAGATTTTGTGCTACAACCTAATAAGCATACAGATACCTTGTTTATAGTAGATGAGGCATCAATGATACCGGACAGACCTCAAAATGCAAAATTGTTTGAAAACGGATCATTACTAGACGATTTGATTTCTTACGTATATTCAGGACATAATTGTAAGATAATTTTTATCGGAGATACTGCCCAATTACCACCTGTAAAGCTTACGTTGAGTCCAGCTTTAGAAGCCGATAGATTGGAGATAGATTATCATAAAGAAGTGACAGAGATTGAATTAGATGAAGTGATGCGTCAACAAGAGAACTCTGGTATTCTAGCAAACGCTACAGTATTGAGACTACTTATTCAAAATGATGCTAAGCATTTTAAATTTGATCTTGATTATCCTGACATCGTAAGGCTTATTGATGGATATGATATTCAAGATGCCATTATATCTGCCTATAACAATGAAGGGGTGGAGGACACCGCCTTTATCGTAAGGTCTAACAAAAGAGCAAATCAATATAATCAGCAAATAAGAACAAAAATTAGAGGGCAAGAGAATGAGATTTCTGTGGGTGATTATGTGATGGTGGTTAAGAATAACTATTTCTGGCTAAAAGATTCCTCCGAGGCCGGATTTATTGCTAATGGAGATATTTGTGAAGTGCTAAGGATAAGAAACATCAAAGAACTATATGGATTCAGATTTGCTGAAGTGGAGATACGAATGATTGATTACCCAGATCAAAAACCATTCGATACTGTCTTATTACTTGATACCTTAACAAGTGAAAGTCCATCATTATCCTACGAAGAGTCTAACAAGCTGTATGAAGCTGTTAAGGAGGACTTTGCACACGAGAAATCGAAATACAAACAACTGCTATCCATCAAGAAGAACAAGTATTTTAATGCATTACAAGTAAAGTTCTCGTATGCTATGACCTGTCATAAGTCACAAGGAGGGCAGTGGAAGACTATTTTTATAGAGCAGCCTTATTTGCCCGAAGGTGTTAATAAAGAATACTTGCGGTGGTTGTATACTGCCGTTACCAGGGCTCAAGAAAAATTATTCTTGATTGGATTTAAAGACGAATACTTCGAGGAATAAATCAAGGTTAATTAAAAAGATAGTTTAATCGAACACTTCCATATGAGTTTCCTTTAGCAAACTTTAAATTTTTCATTTTATCGGTATAGAAGTGGTAAGAATATCCGAAGTTAATTCTATTAGCAGTAAATAATAAACCCATTTCAAAGTCGAATCGAAAAGGGTTAATACGGTATGTTACAGGGCTAGACGTATTTAAAAAACTTCCTTGTATGGTTGCGTCATACAGCGCATACGTTAAGGTTGTCTTATAGTAAAACATAGATTCTACACCTCTAACTCCGCTCGTTTGCTCGTTGTTTAAACTTGTATTAAAAGCAACAGAATTAGTGATAGGTTCTAGTTTTAGAAACCCTAACCTACCATGAACTCCTGTAGAAATATCTGTAAAAACAGTTCCTATTCGAACACTATTGATAAAATTAATATCATTTCTATTGTCTTTATCGGTGCTTAGGTTTTTTGTGTACTGTCCATTTATGTTAATGCCAACGGCACTTCTGATCTGGTACTTCCACCCAATGGGCCTATCAAACCCATAAATATCATGAATGAAATTTTGTAACTGTTCTCCTAATGCTGACGGACCTATAACACCCAGTTGAATTTCACCTTTTAAGATCTGTTGATTTTTGTATACTTTTTTGATGCCAAAACTTCCATATAAAAAAGAAGCAAAAGGGCGATCGTGTTCAGAAACGCTAAGTATAGTTGGTTTATGAGGGGTAAACATTAAGTGTCCCAATTGCCACTCATGTATTTTCTTTTCGAGTTTCACACTTTTTGTTTTGGCTAGATTCCTATAAGTGAAAAACATTCCATTTGTATAATATCGATCTTTCTTGTAAGAAACAAAAAGGTCATTATCGTTTACAAAACTGAACTCCTTAGACAGTTTTTGTTGTGCTATAGAGGCGAAAGAAATACAAAAAAAAATGAGGAAAATTCGTATCGTCATATAGAGGCAAATATAAAATATGTTTTAAACTTAATGTTAATAGTAGTATTGAAAAAAAGGTATTATTTTAGGGCTTCCATAGATTTTTTTATTGAATGAGCGACAATCCCAAATTACAACGAGAAGATTTTGATAAATCCACCACTAAAAGTGAGTTGCTTTCTATTATAAAACAGAAAGATATTTCATTTCAAAAAATAGAAGAAACGATACGTTACAATGAAGAGATTCGGTTGTTACAGATAGAGTTAGTAAAACTTCAGCAATGGATATTGAAACATCAAAAACGCGTGTCGGTTATCTTTGAAGGAAGAGATGCAGCCGGTAAAGGAGGGAATATACGAAGGTTTATGGAGCATTTAAACCCACGTTCTTCAAGATTGGTGGCGTTGAATAAGCCAACGAATGTAGAAAGAGGGCAGTGGTATTTTCAGAGGTATATTAAGGAACTACCCAATCCTGGTGAAATAGTTTTTTTTGATAGAAGTTGGTATAACCGAGCTGTGGTTGAGCCAGTAATGGGCTTTTGTTCAAAAAAAGAGTATAGCGAGTTTATGGTACAAGTACCAGAGTTTGAACATATGCTATATGAAGATGGTTTGATTATTATCAAATTTTGGTTATCTATTTCTAAAGAAGAGCAGTCTAAAAGATTTGATAGCAGAAATGCGAATCCATTAAAACGATGGAAATTTAGCCCTGTAGATAAAAAAGGGCAGGAGCTATGGGATACCTACACACATTACAAAGATGAAATGTTTAGCAAAACACATACCAGTTATAGCCCTTGGATGATTATAAAAACGAACAACAAGAAGGTAGCTAGGTTAGAAGCAATGCGCCATGTTTTATCCAGTTTTGATTATGATGGAAAAGAAGACGCGTTAACCATTTTAACACCGGATCCTAATGTAGTGATGCGATATTATAGATCATCATTTAAAATAGACTAAGAATGAGTATTGAACTTACACCAGCACAGATTAACAAATTGAATTCCAGTAAGGGACTCATTGCACTTTTATCTAGAGAACAACTCAATTATGAACGTGCAATTAGATATGTTGATTACGAGAAAAAACTAAAAAAGCTACAGTTAGAAATTATTAAAGTTCAAAACTGGGCAATTCAGGAAAATAAAAAAATTGTTGTGTTATTTGAGGGTAGAGATGCTGCTGGTAAAGGAGGGGCGATTAGAAGAATTACTGAACGTATTAATCCAAGACATACCCGTATTATTGCGTTACCAAAACCTTCAGAAGATGAGCAAACACAGTGGTATTTTCAGCGATATGTAAATCAGCTTCCAAAAGCGGGAGAAATGGTTTTCTTTAATAGGAGTTGGTATAACAGAGCTGTGGTAGAACCTGTAAATGATTTTTGTACGCAGGAACAGTACTTAACGTTTATGAATCAAGTAAACGAGTTTGAAAGAATGATTCTTGAGTCAGGAATTTATCTGGTTAAAATTTACATGTCTATCTCTAAAAAAGAGCAGTTTAAAAGATTTGAAGAGATTAAAAATGATCCTTTAAAGCAATGGAAAATGACAGATGTGGATAAACGTGCACAAGAGTTGTGGGACGATTATACGGAATATAAGCGTGCTATGTTTACCAAAACAAACACAGAAAGTTCTCCTTGGAAAGTAATTCGGGCAAACAGAAAGACTGAAGCCAGAGTAAACGCTATGAACCACATTTTAAAGAGTATTCCTTATGATAAGGATATTCAGGTTTAATTAGATAATTCCTTTTTTAAAGTAGAGAATACATAAAACATTTCAGCAGCCACTTGTTTATTTGTGGCTAAGTATGCTTTTTGACATTCCTCTGTTCCATCAGAAAATTTTGGATCTATATATGGTAGATGAAACCTACTTAATGCTTCAGGAATAAAAGGACAGTTTTCATCTGCACTATCACAAGTAGTAATTGCGATAAAAGGAGACTCGTTTATAGGGTTGTCATAAAGTTTAGAAAATCCGACGATGTTTCTTTTAGCATTCTCAAATGAAATGTTATATACAGGGTTTTGATGAGAAAACTCAGTTATTTTAAATACAAAGCCCACTTCCTGTAATGTTTTTACGGTATTTTTATGAAATGCTGTTATTTCTGTACCCCCAGAATACGAATGTATGTTTAGATTAGAGTATTCAGCAGCAAAATGACTCCAAAGCTGTCCAAATTGACTTCTTCTTGAGTTATGCGTGCAAATAAAGTTCAAACGAACTACCTTATCTTGCTTGTAAGTGGTTGCAATGAAGTCGGCTATCTTTAGCAGAAGGTTTTTCCTTTCTTCTGAAATAATGGTATCTCTTGAAGATTTTATAAAGAATTCTTCGGTATTTACAGCTGAAGTTTTTATCATGTTGTTACTTTTGTACAAAAATACGATTTAAAACATTTTAAAAATTAAGTTAAGGTTAAATGAGTTTTAAGATTGGAGATTTTGTAGCTGTTCTAGATGATACATTAAAAGGAAGTGTCGTTGGCATTGCGAATGAGCTAGTATCGCTTAAAGATTCAGAAGGAATGATCTATGGTTATCACCCTTCAGAGTTGGTGTTAATCAAAGATTCTCAATTTCATTTATCAAAATATGGCGATATTCATAACCCTCTTTTAAAAGAGAAAATGAAAGAGGTAAAATCAAAGAAAAGCGCTTTTAAAAAGACAAAATCCGAAGTTATCCTTGAGGTAGATCTACACATCAATAAATTAAAGAAAATCACGAAGGGGATGGATAATTACGATATGCTTTCATTGCAGTTAGATACTGCAAGATTAAAGTTAGAATTTGCGATTCGCAAAAGGATACCTAAAATCGTTTTTATTCATGGAGTAGGAGAGGGAGTGTTAAAAAGTGAATTGACGTATTTGTTCAATAAATACCCTGTAAAGTACTACGATGCTTCTTACCAAAAGTATGGATTAGGGGCTACAGAAGTATATATTTACCAGAATCCTAATTCATAATTAATAGCTACTTTTGCACCATGATGAAAGCCTATTTAGATAATGCTGCAACAACTCCTATTCGTAAAGAGGTCATTCAGGTAATGAGTGAATCTATGGAGTCCGTTTTTGGAAATCCATCTTCTACACATCAGTTTGGTAGAAAGGCCAAGGCTTTGGTAGAAACGGCTAGAAAAAATATCGCAAATCACTTTAACGTAACTGCCAGTGAAATTATTTTCACTGCTGGAGGCACAGAGGCTGATAACCTTATTTTACAAAATGCCATTACAAATTTAGGAGTGAAACGAATCATTACTTCTAAGATAGAACATCATGCCGTTTTACATACAGTTGATTTTTTAAAAGATGAATTTGAGATTGAGGTAGAATATGTAGCGGTACTTGAAGATGGATCCATAGACCTTATCGATTTAAAAGAAAGATTGAGAAATTCTGATCTAAAGACTCTAGTAAGCTTAATGTATGTCAATAATGAAATAGGTAATATGCTACCTTTGGCTAAAGTGATTTCTTTGTGTAAAACTTCGAATGCGTTGTTCCATTCAGATACAGTACAAGCAATTGGACATTATTCTTTGGACCTACAGGAAAATCCGATGGATTTTATTGCCGCAAGCGCGCATAAATTTAATGGCCCTAAAGGTGTAGGTTTTGCTTATTTTAAAAAGGGGTTTGGGATACGCCCTATGTTGCATGGAGGTGATCAGGAAAAAGGAGCTAGATCGAGTACGGAGAATGTGCATGCGATTGTAGGTATGGAAAAAGCATTATCTCTTTCTTATGATTCTTCTAAGGAAGATGAGGTGTATATGAACTCATTAAAAACATATTTTATAAATGCTTTTCAGGAGTTTATTCCGGGTGTTTCGTTTAATGGTCTTTCTGGTGATCTTACAAAAAGTAGTTGTACGATTTTAAATGTGTTGTTTCCATTTAGTAATGATATGTTGTTATTTAGCTTAGATCTGCAAGGAATTGCGGTTTCAGGAGGAAGTGCATGTCAGAGCGGTAGCTCGAAAGGATCACATGTATTGACAGAAATACAGCATGAAAAAGATGAGAAAAAAACATCCATCCGTTTTTCATTTAGTAAACATACTACGAAAGAAGAATTAGATTATACGATAGAAAAATTAAAAGAGCTGCTCTAGAGCAGCTCTTTTTGGTACTTTGTATAGAAGAAAATATTTAGTCAAATACGATTTTCTTGGAGGACTTACCTTTTTCTGATGTTACATTTACAATGTATACACCAGCAGATAAGCTCGTAGTTTTAAGTCTATTTTCTGGGGAACTATCCAAAGATTTCCAAGTTTTTATTTTTTGTCCAAGAATATCATAGAGTTCCACTTTTTTGATATTCAAGTTTGTTAAGTTCTTGATAACAATCTCATCTGTATTTTGATCAACAAAGAGACGAAGATCTGTATTTAAAACATCATTATCATCCACCGATAAGGTAGATCCAAATGTTATAAAGAAACGATCTTTATACGTACCATTAGGGATTTGAAGTTCCATAGGATCTTTAAGGTCATGGTATATACCTGTTATTTTATCTAGCAAGTATATAGGCACACCGATATTCTCCTGTTCATCAATCATTAGGTATACAGGTTTATCTGAATTAAGTTCAATAGTAATTGGCACTTCTAAATTATCAGAGATAGCCTGCACTCCAGCGATGATATACTTTTTGTCAGGAATTTCATCAAATTCCCAGTACATATCTATGGATCCAACATCGAACATTTCGCTATCAAAACCATTTTCATATCCAAATGTATTACCTGTTCTAAAGGAGATTCCAATTTGTCTATGTAGATCAAATGCGTTTTCATTTTCATACCCCATACCCAATTTTAAAACTGGTAACAACTCTTCTTCCTCTTCTTGGTTATTTCCATTTCTGAAGAAAAAAGTAGGCTCACTTGGAGCGGTACTACTTCTATAATCACGCATACTGTTTTCAAAACGTACATCTCCACCCGCAGTAGAGGAAGAAACAAAGAATCCTTGCGCTACAGCCATATATCTACTTGGTGCATGATAAGTACCTTGTCCAAGAGATATTTCTCCACCAATAGACCAAACAATATCGTCAATGATTAGGTTGATATCTGTTCCTGTTGGTCCAGTAATGGTAAATGAAGCAACATCATTCCAATTCAAGTTTACAGTATTTCCTGTATCGTTGTTTAAGGTTATTTCTACTTCACTATTATTTGTAGAGGTTGCATTATTTGGTAACAATTTAAAAAGCACATTTCCAGCAGAAGGATTATCGTTTACAATATATACCGACGAAAGATTTATGTCTTCGCTAAATGTGAGAGTTGCCACATACTCAGATAAACCAGCAGAGTTATTCAACACGTTTCCGGTCGTACCATTAGCATCACCATAACTTGTATTTAGGTTAGGTGTACCACTAGATACCGTATAAACAACTTCTACATTGGTAGAGGAAGCCGATTCTGTAATGGTTTGAGTTACATTTGCGGCATTTTGAGTAGCGGTTTCCCAATCGTAAGTTTCACTTTCGATAGCAGCTACGCCATTTGCCGCTACCCCCATAGAAACGTTTCTTTGGGAATATCCACCTTGATATCCAGCTTGTGTATGCCCTTCGATAGTGGTAGAATCAGAATCTTCACCTGTATGTTCCCAGAAGTATAAGGTTCCATCAATAGAATTGAGATTCGTATTAATAAAGTCCGTAATATCTAATGCACTAGGGTATGGGTTACCCAATAAACTTGTTTCGCCAGCTCCTGTGAAATTAAATATCAAAGAACCATCATTAGGTGTACCATAAAACGTGAAGTTTTGCCCAACCACTCCTGTACTTTTCATAGAGAATCCTTGCCCTCTTTGGATTACACCAGTTTCGAACTGTTGTACCCATGATGATCCATCACCAGGATCGTTGAGGTTCGTATAGATCCAGAAATTGGAAATGGTTATAGGAGTCACTCCCGCAGTACCTGCAGCGCCATCATATCCACTCGAATTCCAAGTGATAGGTGTAAGGGTAGATGTTTCGGACGTAGCGACATTACCATCGTACATTACCTGACCTACTCTATAACTGTTTAAACCAGTTTCTCTTACTGGAGAAGACCAATAGTGATATCTGTATACACTTGGAACTAAAGCCTGTTGATCTTTATAAATCTTACCGGTTCCTTGTATATTAGAAAGTCCAGTATGTGTTTGTACCAATTGAGCATCGCCTACTAATCTGATTTCTCCATCTAATATAAAATCTTCATCAAATTCTAAGTAATAATCAGAAGGGATTACTAATTTAGAATTCTCTTTTACCCATACACATTCTACTTCAACACTTTCAGCAAGAATTGCATTAGTTAAAGAAGTTTCAGCATCTATAATCATTACTTTATCTCTATCTGAAGAGTTGGTACTTGGCCCTCCAGTTACGCCAGAGCTATTTCCACCCGACCAAGAAGCACTATCTCCATTCCAAAAGATTCCTTCAATTTCACTAAAGGTGAAATATTTAGTTCCATCAAAATTATAAGTAAAGGTATAGTTATCAGCTCCATTGATAGATTGGGTAGTCGTAACGTCTACAGTAATATATTCTACATTTGTAGTAAAAGAAGCATCGTCTGCTATTTTACACAATAAAGGAAGCACATTTAAACCATCATTTACAACATTCGGTAGTGCTAAATCAATTACACTTTTCAATACGCCAACTTCTACGGTTCCAACCGTACCAGTTTCTACCACTTTCCATGAACGTGCTAGCGTGGTTTCTGGAGCACAAATAATGGTATTTGACGTAACATCTCCTACCAGAACACTACCATTATTATTCCCCCACATTAGGAAATCTTTATTGGTAGCAAAAGAATTTGTATTTAAAGCGTTGGTAGTTTCTATGGAAGTAAGTCCCATAGTAATAAGAGCGTCTGAGTTTACCGAACTTGATTGTTTTTGATTTAATGCAAGTCCATCATCTCTACCAATTCCGGCTACATCATTATGATAGGTACTATTCGCAGTAACATCCCATACTTTTGTTGATCCGTCGATTAAGACATAATCTCCTTCAGTAATGTTGGTATCGTCTACCACAGCGGTTACATTGTTTAAGGTAATTCCGTATTTAATAGCTAAGTACGATTGATAGCTTTGTTGGAGTTGAGAAGTTTGATTTCCTGAGAATACAATAATCTCAGCAATTTGCCCATTATGATAGTTGCCACCACCATCATCTGATCCGATGAAAAATGTTTCAGCATTGTCACCAGTAATTGTATTATTACCAAAATCAGTCGATGTGTCTTGATCTACTACGACACCATTTAAATACAGCGCTTGCTGTGAAGTTGTTATAGCAGCTGCAGAAGCATCATCTGTTCCATAGAAATTATAGAGATCAAATGTTGTGGTATTCGAAACCCAAGGATGGTTGATATCAGAAGACCCTCCTTCTATACCGTAGTAAATATTATTGTCACCCCAAGGAACTTGAAAAGTATACTCATCATTTTGAGCAGTTACTTCATTAAACGCATATGAATTTTGTACTGTTGATGTCAATACAACTATATATGCCGAAAGGTCAGGGAAGCTAGTTCCTGTATTAAAGATTCCATCATCAGTTCCTCCGTTTATAATCTCCATATATTGATTGGTGCCATTAAATACAAAAGCGGGATTAAAGTTTACTGCATTTGTATTTAGTGTAGGACCAGCCGTACCAGGTGTAGCATCATGATCATTTCCAGATTGATCTTGCCATAAAGAGGTAGTTGCTTCTAAATCGGCGCGTAACCAAAGAAGAGCTCCATTGGCACTAGGTGTAACCGTTCCAGTAATGGCATCTCTAAAGTCAACATCACTGTTGCCATCTACACCTGCATTTACATCCGAATCTGCATCTGGTAAATCTGTAGAAGGTGTATTTATTTCATCATTTACGTCATATCCGTCATTAACATCGGATCCTTCAAAATTATCGTCCAATCCATCTCCATCAGAGTCTGTACCACTCGCTACATTATCTGAATCTCCATTTTCTGCAATATCATCGGTGCCATCACCATCTGAATCTGTATCTAAATAATCTGGAGTTGTATCTCCATCGTCGTCGTTTGGAGTAGATAGATCAACTCCCGTAATACCACTACAATTCGCACCGGTACAATCAGGGTCATATACATCTGCCAATCCATCGCCATCTGTATCTGCAACAGTAGGTGCTACATACCCTAAGGTAGTTTGCGCTTCAATATTATCTGGAATACCATCTCCGTCGGCATCGATATCTAAGCTATCAATGATACCATCACTATCTGAATCTAATGTGTCATTACAGTTACCTGTATCTATATAAGATTGAGGAACAATTTCATTTACTTCAACTCTACCGCCAGTTCTAGAAGTCATATACACTTCAAAAAATTGAGTAGGTGCTGATAAAACATAGTTGTATATAGTTACCAAATTATTACCTCCGGCAGCAGCATTAATCTGCGTATCTGTTTGAGTAACTAGATTAACTTGTGTACTTCCATCTGTATCCGTTTGATATATGTTAATAGATTTATTATTAACATTATTAACAGCCAAATAAACAAATATAACCGTACCCGTAGGTAATTCACTACCAAAATCTACACGAACAAACTCATCTGGTCTATTTAATCTAGCCCCATTGTTAAAAGTTAAAATGCCATCAACACATTCTGTTTCATCTACCGAACCTCCAGCAACACTCGCAAAATCATCTAAAGTAGGTGTAGGAGGATTAACCGTTGCACATTGTAATTCTATAATATCCGGTATACCATCACCATCATCGTCAATATCTGTAGCATTGGCAATACCATCTCCATCGGTATCTACACCTACTACGGTATCTCTATACTGTAGGTCTCCTCCAGTTGACACATCTGTATCATCATCACGGAATTGTGTATCTGTTTCTGGGTCTACATATTCACCATTAATATCTGTATATCCTAGATCGGTATCTCCTGTTTCTGCATCGTTTACTAAACCATTTGCACCGACTGTACCAGTTACTCTGGTGCCATCATTGGTAAATGGTGTGTCTAACCCCTCAAGAACATCATTCGTACCATCACCATCAGAATCTGTATCTAAGAAATCTGGAACGGCATCTGCACCTACGGCAGCCATTTCATCTGTGTTTACAGGAGTCAATCCTGTGTCATAGGCTAAATCGATTCCAGATAAACTGAAGTTTCCAGTTGGAGCCACATAGTTTTGAGTAGATTGTGCTTCTATATTATCTGGGATTCCATCATTATCGGCATCTAAATCTCTAAAATCAAATACTCCATCACTATCAGAATCTAGTGGTGTACAGAAATCCATATCCCCAATAGCCATTACTTGAGTTCCTGTTAAACTACCAGTACCGGCATTATTATATACGATTTGGATTTGTGTAATATATTGTGGAATAGAAATGGTTAAATCTGATCCATCGTCTCCATTGTTTCCTTGAAATGTATTATTCGTTAGATCGGTAATTCCGGCAGGAACGGTGTAATCTACCCCTGCAACCATAGTATAGTTGGTTCCGTCTTCCTTTGTAATTAGAATCTGTACATTATCTGTTGCCGTACCTGTATCTACATCTAAGTCATATATGGTAAAGGTTAAACCATAAATTGGCGTATCAAAATTAAAAATCTGTCTTGACTTTGCATTCTGAGTTGCTAACTGTAAAAGGTTGTAATAGTTACCATCTCCAGTACCATTACTAATATCGTACGTACTTCCTGAAGTTACATTGGAAGTTCTAGTGATGGTGAAACCAACACTGTTAATTGAAAAAGCATTCCCTGGTGATGTTGTAGGATCTGTAGTTAAGACTGGAAATTGAGTATTCCATACAAAATCGTCTCCACCCCCTACGGTACATGATCCGATCTCAACGCTATCTAGAATTCCATCGTTATCATCATCCAAATCTACTTCATCGTTTACGCCATCTCCATCAGTATCTACCGTAAAAGTATCATCTCTATAATCTACATCTCCTCCGTTAAAAACATCGCCATCGGCATCCGGGAAGTTATCCGTTTGAGAATTGTCAAAACTACCATTGACATCTACATAATTATCACCGTTGTCATAGGCATTATCTAATCCGTTGTTGCCATAAATACCCGTAAGTATTAACCCAGCCTCTGTATTATCCAGAACCCCATCATCATCGGAATCATTATCTTTATAATCAGGAGTACTGTCGCTATCCGTATCTTCAGGAGTCAATCCTCCTGTGTATGCAGTATCTACACCATTAGCATCATAGACTCCATCTGGAATAGCATAACCACCTGTTGTTTGTGCTTCAATATTATCTGGAATACCATCGTTATCTGAATCCAAATCAAAACTATCAATAATACCATCACCGTCTGTATCTAAAACCCCTTCTACAGAATCTAAAATACCATCATTGTCATCATCTAGATCCACACTATCTATAACTCCATCATTGTCGTTATCAGCAAACTGAGTGGCTGCGTCTCTCCAATCTACATCTCCACCAACCGTAGTATCTGGAAAATTATCAGTTTGAGTGTCATCGAAGCTTCCATTGACATCTGCATAATTATCTCCGTTATCATAGTTATTGTCTAAACCATTTACACCTACAGTACCACTTAATGATAAATTGGCTTCAATTCTATCTAAGGTGCCATCACCGTCAGAATCGGTATCTAAATAATCAGGTACGGAATCTGAACCGCTATTCGTATTTGTAACAGAGATTCCACCAAGATAGGCAGAGTTTACTCCATTATTTGCAGTATAAGTTCCAGCGGAATCTGCATTAGGAGCTGTATATCCAGCCGTAGTTTGTGCCTCTATATTATCCGGTATTCCATCTCCGTCTGAGTCCAAATCCAAATAATTCGGAATCCCGTCTCCATCGGTATCCAATATCGTCCCTTCGACAGAATCTAAGATACCATCGTTGTCATCGTCTAAATCTATAGAGTTTGGCACACCATCTCCATCCGTGTCTAAAGTTCCATCTATTCCTGAATCTCTCCAGTTTACATCATTGGCTGGACCTGTATCAGGAAAGTTATCACTTTGTGTATTGTCAAACAAACCATTTACATCAGCATAGGTATCTCCATTATCATAACTATTATCTAATCCATTTTCGCCAACCGTACCACTTAATATCAAGTTTGCTTCTGTAGTGTCATCTGTTGCATCATCATCAGAGTTTAGATCTCTGTAATCTGCTTCACCACTACCATCAGTGTTGGTAGGGTTAGAGATAAATGCTTGACCTACATAGGCCGAGTTTAAACCATTATTACTTGTATAGGTAGCAGCATTGTCCGCGGCTAGTCCTATATATCCTGCTGTAGTTTGAGCTTCTATATTATCTGGAATCCCATCATTGTCACTATCCAAATCTAAGTGATTAGGAATCCCATCATTATCAAAATCATATACATCTGGAACCCCATCCGAATTTGCATCGACATAACTGGTGGTAGAACCATCCGAGGTACCATTGTTATCAAAGGTATCTAAATAGTTCGGTAGTTTGTCACCATCTTCATCACCAAGAGGATCATACGAAGTACCACTTAAGGTAGTCTCAACTGTATCTAGGATCCCGTCATTATCATCATCTATGTCATCAGAATCAGCGACTCCATCACCATCAGTATCTAATTTACTCAATGCATTTAATTCTACCGCAAAGTTTAAAGAGCTTACGGTAAGATTTGACCCAGTTCCATTGTATGAAGCATATGTTCCTGGAAACATAGTAAAAGTCATTTCTCCAGAACCGTCAGGATCACCTATGAAGTAAAATTTAGTTTTTGTCCAAGTACCCGTTGCAATTGAAGTTGACGTTTGCTTAGGATTAGAATTTATTTGATAATCAAACTGCGTTTTCACTTCACCAGAGTAATATTCTGTACCTCCTCCACCATCAGCATTACTGATCGCGGATAAGGTATATAAAGTAAGTACATATACTTTTCCTAAGACTAATCCTCCCATAGTTGTAGATGCAGATTCTTCTGCAATTCCAGAAGATCCTAAATCTTTCATGGTAATCCAAGTAATATCTCCAGTAGGAGGTAAGGGTAGTTGCGATACCCAAGTAGCACCTCCACCAACACTTCCTTGTCCTCCTGCACCATCTCTATTAGAAACATCAGGCGTTCCTCCATTATCTATCCAACCAGTAGGTGTACAGTTACCACATGTGGTAACTTCTGAACCTGTGCTTGGAATTGTTTCTTGTGCATATAAGGAGCTGTTGCCGGTAGCAATAAACCCTATAAAAGAAAAAAGTATAAGTAATTTTTTGTACGTAGTAATTTTACCTGTTTCCCCAAACAGATTAAAATTAAAGTCTTTATCCCCCATTAAAACTTAATTTTTATTAAAGTACAAATGTAGTGATTATTGAGGAATTAGACAAAGCGATGATTTAAGCGGTAATATACCTTGTTGCAAAAAGGAAAAAGAGCTGCTCTAGAGCAGCTCTTTTTGGTACTTTGTATAGCAGAAAATATTAATCAAATACGATTTTCTTGGAGGACTTACCTTTTTCTGATGTTACACTTACAATGTAGACACCAGCAGCTAAGCTCGTAGTTTTAAGTCTATTTTCTGGGGAACTATCCAAAGATTTCCAAGTTTTTATTTTTTGTCCAAGAATATCATAAAGTTCTACTTTTTCTATATTCAAGTTTGTTAAGTTCTTGAGTACAATTTCATCTGTATTTTGGTCAACAAAGAGACGTATATCATTACTTAAAACATCATTTTCATCAACAGAAAGTGCAGTATTAGCAAATGTTAAGAAGAACCGATCTTTGTACGTTCCATTAGGTAAATCAAGTTGTACTCCATCACTCAACTCATGGAACACTCCTGTAACTCGATCTTCTAAATAGAAAGGGACATTGATATTATATTGTTCATCTACACGTATTACCGTTGTTTTATCTGTGTTAATTTCAATGGTCAATGGTACTGCCAACTCTTCCGAGATAGCTTGTACCCCTGTAATAACGTATTTTTTATCAGGTATTTGATCAAACTCCCAATACATATCTGTACCGCCTACATCGAACATTTCACTATCATATCCATTCTCAAAACCAAAACTATTGGCAGCTCTGAAAGAGATTCCTATTTGTCTATGTAAAGAATAATCATTCTCATTGTAATACCCCAAACCTAATTTGATAACTGGTAAGAGATCTTCCTCATCTTCTGATGTCTTATCAGAATTTCCATTTCTAAAGAAAAAAGTAGGCTCACTAGGAGCAGTACTACTTCTGTAATTACGCATGCTATTTTCGAAACGCACATCTCCACCAGCAACAGAAGAAGACACAAAGAAACCTTGTCCTACGGCCATATATCTGCTAGGTGCGTGATAGGTTCCCTGTCCTAACGAAATATCTCCTCCTAAAGACCATTTAAGATCATCTATAATCATATTGATACTTGTTGCGCTAGGACCGCTAATGGTGAAAGACTCTATATCGTTCCAATTTAGAGATACTGTATTTCCTGTATCGTTATTTAAGGTAATAGTTTTTTCTGCATTATTCGTAGTTCCTTGATTGTTTGCATTTAATGTGAATAATACATCGCCCGCGGAAGGATTATCATTTACCATATAAATGGATGATACATCAATTTTTTCACTAAAAGTCAACGTAGCAACATATTGAGATAAACCAGCAGTATTATTTAATACATTACCTGTAGTTCCGTTGGCATCACCATAATCAGTTTTTAGATTTGCTACACCACTAGACACAGTATAGGTAACGGTTACTTCTGTTGATGAGGCTGCTTCAGTAATTACTTGTGTTACACTTGCCGCATTTTGAGTAGTTCCATTGGAAGACTCCCAATCATAGGTTTCGCTTTCAATAGCAGCAACTCCATTTGCAGCAACTCCCATTGAAATATTTCTTTGGGAATATCCTCCTTGATAACCTGCTTGATTATGTCCTTCACTTCCTGCGCTAGCAGCATCTTCACCTGTATGTTCCCAGAAGTACAAGGTTCCGTCAATAGAACTAATATTGGCGTTTATAAAATCTGTAATGTCTAATGCACTAGGGTATGGGTTTCCTAGTAAACTAGTTTCTCCTGTGCCTGTAAAATTGAAAGTCAAAGAACCATCATTAGGTGTTCCGTAAAACGTGAAGTTCTGTCCAACCACTCCTGTACTTTTCATAGAGAATCCTTGTCCTCTTTGAATCACTCCGATCTCTTCTTGTTGCACCCATGCCGATCCATCACCAGGGTCATTTAAGTTGGTGTAAATCCAATATTTGGAAAGAGTAATGGCAGTTGACCCAGCTGTGCCAGGTACGCCGTCGTACTCAGTAGTCCAAGTAATAGGTGTTAATGTTGAAACTTCAGAAACAGGAATATTCCCGTCATATAATACTTGACCTACTCTATAACTGTCTAGCCCTGTTTCTCTTACCGGAGAAGACCAATAATGGTATCTATACACGTTAGGTACTAATGCTTGCTGATCTTTATAAATCTTACCCGTTCCTTGTACGTTTGAAAGCCCTGTATGTGTTTGTACCAATTGCGCATCACCAACTAGTCTGATTTCTCCATCTAAGATGAAATCTTCATCAAACTCTAAATAGGCATCAGTTGGAATAACCAACTTTGAATTTTCCTTTACCCATACGCATTCTACTTCGACACTTTCGGTTAACACAGCATTGGTTAAAGAAGTTTCAGCATCGATAATCATTACCTTATCTCGATCCTGAGAATTGGTACTTGGTCCACCAGTAACGCCTGAACTGTTTCCTCCTGACCACGCACTACTATCACCATTCCAAAAGATTCCATTAATTTCACTAAAGGTGAAATATTTGGTTCCATCAAAGTCATAATCAAATACATAGTTTACGGTTCCGTTAATCGTCTGTGTAGTGAATAAAGGAATGTATTCTACATTCGTAGTGAAAGACGCATCGTCTGCAACTTTAAATACTTTGACAGTGTTTGCTGTTACTAAAGCTGCATCAACGGTAGATTGTACAACTCCTACTTTTACGGTACCTATAGATCCACTCTCTACCACTTTCCATGTTCTGGCCATCGTTGTTTCTGGCGCACATATTAAAGTGGCTGTTGTTACACTGCCTACTAAAACGCTACCATTATTATTTCCCCACATTAGGAAATCTTTATTGCTGGAGAAACCGGTTCCAAATGGAGCGGAAACAGGATAATTAGAATTTGAAGCATTGTTGGTAGCAATCTCCGTTAATCCCATAGTAATAAGAGCGTCTGAATTTACAGAACTTGATTGATATTGTGCCAAAGCAAGACCATCGTCTCTACCAATTCCAGCTACATCATTATGATAGGTGCTATTCGCAGTAACATCCCATACTTTGGTCGATCCGTCAATTAAGACATAATCTCCTTCAGTAATGTTGGTATCGTCTACCACAGCAGTTACATTGTTTAAGGTAATTCCGTATTTAATAGCTAAGTAGGATTGATAGCTTTGTTGCAGTTGAGAAGTTTGATTTCCTGAGAATACAATAACTTCAGCAATTTGACCATTGTGAAAACTATTGGTATCATCAAAAGATCCTATATAATAAGGATTCAAATTATTTCCAGTAATCGTATTTGAGCCGAAAGCCGTTGATTGATCTCTATCAATCACTACACCGTTTAAATACAATGCTTGTTGAGAGTCCGTGATTGCAGCCGCAGAAGCATCGTCCGTACCATAGTAATTGTACATGTCGAAGGTCGTAGTATTACTTACCCAAGGGTTGCTAATATTTGAACTACCACCAAAAATATTATAGTAAACTCCATTATCAGCATTCCATGGAGCTGTAAATAAATACTCATCACTTTGATTGGTAAGCTCATGAAGTACGTACGAATCTTGAGCTGTCGAAGTTAAAACTACAACATAGGTTGATAGATCTGGATAACTAGTTCCGCTCTCAAGAATACCATCATCAGTTCCTCCGTTTATAATCTCCATATATTGGTTTGTTCCATTAAATACAAAAGCAGGATTAAAGTTTACTGCATTTGTATTTAGTGTAGGACCAGCCGTACCAGGTGTAGCATCATGATCATTTCCAGATTGATCTTGCCATAAAGAGGTAGTTGCTTCTAAATCGGCGCGTAACCAAAGAAGAGCTCCATTGGCACTAGGTGTAACCGTTCCAGTAATGGCATCTCTAAAGTCAACATCACTGTTGCCATCTACACCCGCATTTACATCCGAATCGGCATCTGGTAAATCAGTGGAAGGTGTATTTATTTCATCATTTACGTCATACCCGTCATCAAGGTTAGCGCCTTCAAAATTATCATCCAATCCATCTCCATCAGTATCTGTACCACTCGCTACATTATCTGAATCTCCATTTTCTGCAATATCATCGGTACCATCACCATCTGAATCTGTATCTAAATAATCTGGAGTCGTATCGCCATCATCATCATTAGGAACAGATAAATCAACACCAGTGACTCCACTACAATTCGCACCAGTACAATCTGGGTCATATACATCTGCTAATCCATCACCGTCGGTATCCGCTATAGTTGGAGTTACATACCCTAAGGTAGTTTGTGCTTCTATATTGTCTGGGATACCATCTCCATCGGCATCGATATCTAAATTATTATTAACACCATCACCATCAGAATCTGCTAATGCCGGATAACAGGTATACGTTGTCATTGTTTGCGATAAAGAACTATCAACCCCGATATATCCACTTGCTACAGTACTAGTTGATGTACCAAAATCGAATCGCGCGATAAGATTGCTATTGGCGTCATAAATCGAGATTGTAGTAAGAGTTATGTCAATTCCTGCCATTACAATATCATGCGTGGTAGCACTTGCTGAAGTATGTCTGACTGTTTGGAAACTACCAGCTGTTGTGCTAATGTTTTGTGCAGTGCCATCAACAGTTACCGTACCCGTTCTTGCAAAATCCTGATCTCCAATAGTGGTTTCTGTAATAATTGCAATCGCTGAATCGAACGTTACTCTAAACGTATAATTGTCCCCAAAAACAAAATCCTTGTTTAAATCATCTGGAGCACCTCTATCTCTGTCACCATCTAAGGTGCCAACAAATTCATAGGTTATGTTACACGTGCTTGCGAAATTAGCAAGCTCAACCGTGTCGGGAATTCCGTCTCCGTCGTCATCAATATCTAATGTGTTTGCAATACCGTCACCATCTGTATCAACTCCTACAACAATATCTCTATATTCCAAATCCCCACCAATATTTACATCATTATCGGTATCGCTTAATAGACCATCTGTTTCAGGGTTCACGTACTCTCCGTTAATATCTGTATATCCTTGATCGGTATCTCCTGTTTCAACATCATCAATTAAACCATTTGCTCCAAAAGTCCCAGTAACCATGGTTCCATCATTTGCTAATGGAGTATCCAAAGCTTCTAAGACATCATTTGTGCCATCGCCATCTGAATCTGGATCTAAATAATCTGGAATAGCATCGGATCCTATTGCAGCAAATTCATCCGTATTAACTGCTGTCAGACCAGTGCCGTAGGCTAGATCAATACCAAATACATTGTAGTTTCCAGTAGGAGGGATGTAGCCTCCTGTGGTTTGTGCTTCTATATTATCAGGGATACCATCATTATCAGCATCCAAATCTCTAAAATCGAATACGCCATCTCCATCTGTATCGAGTGGAGTACAGAATGATAAATCCCCAATAGCCACCACTTGGGTACCTGTTAGACTGCCTGTTCCTGCATTAGTATATACAATCTGAATTTGTGTAATAAATTCTGGAATAGCATTGATGGTAAGATCGGATCCGTCATTACCATTATTTCCTTGGAATGTATTATTTGTTAGATCCGTAATTCCCGCGGGAACGGTATAATCTATCCCTGCCACTAAACTATATGAAGTTCCATCTTGTTTGGTGATAACTATCTGCACATTATCTGTGGCAGTCCCGGTATCCTGATCTATATCGGAAATAGTAAAACTCATTCCATAGATAGGAGTATCGAAGTTTAATATCTGTCTTGAAATAGCATTCTGTGTTGCTAATTGCAATAGATTGTATGCTCCAGTAGCCGTATTACTATTAATTTGATAGGTACTTCCCGAACTTACGTTGGAAGTTCTTGTAATCGTGAAACCAACATGATCAATGGTAAATGCATTTGCAGGACTATCTGTAGGATCGTCATTAATACTAAATTGACTGTCCCAATTTAATGTGGATGCTCCTGGTGTACAAGACCCCATTTCTACGCTATCTAAAATACCATCGTTGTCATCATCTAAATCCACTTCATCATTCACACTATCCCCATCAGTATCGACCGTAAATGTATCATCTCTATAATCTACATCGCCTCCGTTAAATACATCTCCATCGGCATCTGGGAAATTATCTGTTTGCGAATTATCAAAACTACCATTTACATCGGTATAACTATCGCCATTATCGTAGCCATTGTCCAACCCGTTATTTCCGTAGACACCTGTTAATGTTACACCAGCTTCGGTATTATCCAAAATACCATCGTCGTCTGAATCGGTATCTAAGTAATCTGGTGTTAGATCACTATCTGTATCTTGAGGTGTAATTCCGCCAGTATATGCAGTATCTACACCATTTGCATCATAGACACCATCAGGAACATCATAACCAGCGGTTGGTTGGGCTTCTATATTATCTGGAATACCATCATTGTCAGAATCTAAATCCTTATAATCAGGGATACCATCATTATCCGAGTCACAGACTGTAGACAGCACTGAAAAAGGTAGATCTTGCCTTGTAACACTTGTGCTTGAATATTCTACATCTAATGAGTCTCCTCCACTATTCTCGAAGAACAAAATCTCTATGGAATGTACTCCCACTGCTAAGGCTACACTTCCACTTTGATGCCCACTAGCTCCATGTAATCCATCATAATCAGCGACCTGCTGACCGTCAATATACAATCTAGATCCGTCATCAGAGTTTATGTAAAATGTATAGGTTTCTGCAGCGGTAATATTTATGGTTCCGTTGTATCGTATACTATAGGTTTCCGTATCTCCTGTTAAGGTATTTGCCAATCCATTGACATCAAAATCAGTGGCTGTACCTGTGAAATCTGCACCCGTAGTAGGGATGTTTGCCACAGTATCTCCAGAAGGAGTACTGTTAAAGAATTGGTAGGTTAGCCCGTTTACACATACTGCTGTTTCCACGGAATCCAGAATACCATCGTTGTCATCATCTAAATCTGTTTCATCGGGAATACCGTCATTATCATTGTCTATAAATACTGAATCGGCATCTCTGTAATCTACATTTCCACCCGAATTCACATCTCCATCGGCATCGGGAAAATTATCTGTTTGTGTAGTATCAAAATTTCCATTTACATCTGTGAAGTTATCACCATTATCACGACTGCTATCCAGACCGTTTATTCCTACAAAACCTGTTAATGCCGAGTTGGCTTCAACCCGGTCATCAGCACCATCGTCGTCAGAGTCAGTATCTAAATAATCATCTGTTCCATCTCCATCGGTATCGATTAGAGTAATGGCTCCACCAGCCGTTCCTCCTACAACAACAGGATCATAATTATCATCTAAACCATCACCATCAAAATCAGTAAACCCAGCACCTACAGCACCACTTGGTGCAGTATATCCGGTTGTTGACTGTGCTTCTATATTGTCTGGAATACCGTCATTATCTGAATCTAAATCTAAATGATTAGGGATACCATCTCCATCTGTATCTCTTAACTCATCAATAGTACAGAATAAAGGTGTAAAAGGTAATGTAGTTCTTGTAATTAAAGGACTTGAGTATTCTACAGACAAGTTTTCTCCACCTCCATTTTCATAAAAAAGAACTATAATAGGATAAGCACCAGGGGTTAACGCTATGTTTCCTGATCTGTCTTGTGACGCATGATCTCCATCATTATCCACTACTTCAACACCGTTAATAAACAATTTAGATCCATCATCTGAATTGGTATAAAAAGTATACGTCTCGGAAGTTTCGATATTAATATAACCTGTATATCGGACACCAAAGCTCTCCGCGTCGGCAGGTGTATGCAACATATATAGGGCATCCACATCGAATGCAGAAACTACTCCTGTAGCCAATGCACCTGTTGTTGGAATATTATCTACAGAAGGAGAATAATTTGCATCATAAAACTCATAGGATAGTGTTCCAGCACAAACAGATTGTTCATCAACATCTAGGATACCATCATTATCATCATCAATATCAACGTCATTTGGAACTCCATCTCCATCGGTATCTAAACTTCCATCTACACCTGAATCTCTCCAATTGACATCAGACCCAGGACCAGTATCAGGAAAATTATCTGTCTGTGTATTATCAAAAACACCATTGACGTCAGTGTAGTTGTCTCCGCTATCATAACTATTGTCTAAACCGTTGACTCCAACTATTCCGCTTAAAATTAAATTGGCTTCAATCGTATCGCTTGTTGCGTCGTTATCTGAATTCAAATCTCTATAATCCGCTTCATCCGTGCCATCTGTATTGGTTGGTGCAGAGATAAATGCTTGACCTACATAGGCCGAGTTTAAACCATTATTACTTGTATAGGTAGCAGCATTGTCCGCGGCTAGTCCTATATATCCTGCTGTAGTTTGAGCTTCTATATTA
>Ga0316204_10002916_pt1 | contig 36519 bp, 36 predicted proteins | sample 6monrhotite_MG_2_FD_205661 | JGI IMG/M metagenome (GOLD analysis project Ga0316204, IMG submission 205661) | Microbial mat bacterial communities from mineral coupon in-situ incubated in ocean water Damariscotta River, Maine, United States -... | ecosystem: Environmental > Aquatic > Marine >... | reverse complement strand
TCTCGCTATTCGCCTGACTCAACTGCCGCTCCGTTAATCATGGTTACGATTTGGTAAGGGATTAATTTTAAGAGTATTTCTCATGGACGGGGAATATTTCATCTACTTGCTCTGGGGCGGCTTGGCAATTGCGCTCATAATTGCCGCAATAACCGACATCAAGAGCAGACAGATATCAAACAAGTTAAATTTGGGTATCGCTCTGGCCGCTCCGCTCTTTTGGATCGCAAGCGATATGGCATTTTGGCCAGATATGGTCTGGCAAATTGGCATAGCTATGGTGGTGTTTACCATATTTGCCGGTGTTTTCGCCCTGGGCGCGATGGGCGGCGGTGACGTAAAACTGTTGGGAGCCTTAGCGCTTTGGTTACATTGGCTTACATTTATTGAAATGTTGTTGATCATGTCGATCGCCGGCGGCGTGCTCACTTTGTTAATGATGATCGGCAAGAAAATCCAAAAACAAGAGGGTCCATTAAAGGTTCCCTATGGCGTCGCAATCTCATTTGCGGGGCTCTGGATCATTTCGGGAATGTTTTACGAACGATATTTTAACCATTTTACTTGAAAGAGAAACACTACCGCCAATCGGATTTTTGGGGCGGGGGCATTCAGGAGGCGGAAATCGTCATGGATAAGAAGAAAATTATTTTGCTGGTAGGCGCTTTGATAGTGGCGGCTGTCACCGCTTTGCTCGCCAGAAACATGTTTGCTGACGCATCCGCGCCACAAGCAGTTGCCAAAAAGGCCGAGGTAATGGGCGAAGAAATTCTCGTCGCAACGCGTGCTCTACCAGTTGGTACGATCATCACACCGGATGTATTCAAATTTCAACCTTGGCCAAAAGAACTGGTTGAGGAAGTGTATTTCATGAAAGAAGGTACCAATCTTGAGCAGTTGCACGGTACCGTCGTCCGCAGCGCTATCACCGCAGGTCAGCCCGTAACTAAAGGTGCATTGGTAAGCCCTGGTGATCGCGGTTTCCTGGCTGCTGCTCTTGGCCCTGGAATGCGTGCTGTTACCATTCCAGTAACCGGATTAACCGGTGTTGCCGGTTTTGTGTTTCCAGGTGACCGCATAGACTTAATGCTAACGCAATCGGTCAAGGGTGAAGGGCCAGAACTAAAGGTATCCGAAACAGTTATCCGAAACGTGCGCGTTCTCGCTACCGATAATCGTGTGACTGCTACCAAGAACGAAAATGGCCAGACAGTCGCTAAAAAAGCCAAACTGGTCACATTGGAAGCAACTCCAAAAATTGCCGAGAAAATAGCGGTGGCTCAAACTCTGGGCACACTGAGCCTGGCACTGCGTTCACTTGCAGACAGCAGCGCTGAACTCGAAGAGGCAATCGCATCAGGCGAAGTAAAACTCCCAGAAACAGATGATCCGGTTGAAGAGGCGGCGTTGATCCGTTCGCTGGCTGCACGCCCATCTAGTAAAAAATCGACTTTTTCTACCGGTGGCGACGTGTCTCGCTTTGAAGCACGGACACCTCCCCCTCTTGCCGAAAAAGAAAAACCAAAAGGACCAGTTGTCCGCGTAGCACGCGGCAGCGCTCGTCCCAAAGAAATTGAGTTTGGAGACAAATAATGGCCCTGCAACTAGCAAAACCAAGTCGCTCAGCGAAACACGCCATAGCTTCCAGCTTGGCCGCTGTTCTGGCTCTGGCACTCGCCGCTCAGGCAACGAGTCCGGTGCAAGCACAATCAGCTAGCGTCTCTGCACCGCAATCCAGTGTGAATCTGGCCGTAGGACGCGGAAAATTGATCAGCCTGTCAAGTCCAATTGAAGACGTGTTCATCTCAGATGATAAAATCGCCGATGTGCAGGTTCGCTCGCCGCGCCAAATATATATTTTTGGCAAAAAAGGTGGCCAAACCAGTTTTTATGCGACGAGCCGTTCAGGCAAAGTAGTCTATTCCGCAGAAGTATCTGTTGGGGCACAAATATCCTCAATTGACCAGATGCTCTCACTAGCAATGCCAAATGCTGACATCTCTGTGAACACTACCAACAACTTCGTTTTGCTGACCGGAACTATCGAAAATCCGGATGATGCCGAAGAGGCCGAAAACCTGGTCCAAGCATATGTCGGCGAAGATACGCGCGTAGTCAGTCGATTGAAAACGGCCACGCCGATGCAGGTGAACCTGAAGGTTCGCTTTGCAGAAGTGAGCCGTACGCTAGCCAAGGAAATAAATGGCAATGTATTGACACGGGATAACACCGGCGGATTCCAATTCGGAGTTTCACGTGGTCGAGATATTGGAACCATTACAAACTTCAATACAGCAGGCTTGCCCAATCTGGATGCTTCCAATCTATTTGGGTTGCCGGCGGGTTCAATTTCCTTGCCTTTCAATCCATCTACCGGACAGTTCATTACTCCTGGCGGCACTAGTTTCAACTACAATGCCAATTCCGGTTTGAATACTATTCAGGCAGCCGGGCGTCTGTTCGGGCTTGATATTGCTACAGCACTGGATGTTTCGGAGCGTGTCGGGCTCGTAACGACACTTGCATCGCCAAATCTCACTACCATTTCAGGTGAAACGGCCTCATTCCTTGCCGGTGGCCGCTTCCCCATTCCAATAAGCACGGGTTTGGGAGAAGTAACCGTTCAATATCAAAATTTTGGTGTTGAGCTAACCTATACGCCAACCGTTCTTTCCAACGGTCGGATTTCTATTCGAGTTGCACCAAAAGTTTCCGAATTGTCTTCGGCTGGCGCGGTCAGACTGAATGGTTTTGAAATCCCGGCGCTCACCACGCGCGAAGCGGAAACAACCGTTGAACTCGGTTCCGGGGAGAGCTTCATGATCGCTGGTTTGATGCAAAATGGCTACAACTCAACAGTCGACAAAACGCCCGGTTTGGCTGATGTTCCAATTCTGGGAAATCTCTTCAAATCTGATGGATATCGGAAGAACGAGACCGAGTTGATGATCGTTGTCACGCCCTACCTGGTCAAACCTGTAGATGACAGCCAGATTGTACTGCCCACCGACGGCTTTAAACATGCGAATGACTTTGAACGCGTGATTATGAACCGGCACAGCTCAACTGGCGATAAGGATCGCCCGAAGCCGACTGTGGCGCCGCCTGTGGCAGATGGTCCCGCGCTTGGCAGCATGACACCGCCTGCAAATCGCAAATCAGCTAGAAAACCAAAGAGTTCCGGCAGCGCAGCGCCCGGTTTCAGCTTCGACAAATAAGCCCGATCAGGAGAATCAACCATGCGTTTCATTTCCATAGCAATTGTAACCGCTCTCGGACTTTCCGTTTCGGCTTGTGGCACTACAACCGCCAACCGGTCAGTCAACAGTGAACGTCAACCGGTGGTAACCCGTTCACACTACGTCCTTGATGTCAACATCGGTGGATCAGGCGCTATTCCTTCAAGCGAGCAGCGCCGTCTTGCCGGATGGTTTGACGCTTTGGAACTGGGTTATGGTGACCGGGTATCGTTGGAAGATCCGAGCTACTCTTCCGGTGCGGCGGCACGCGGAGCGGTTGAAACTCTGGTATCACAATATGGTTTGCTGGTTAGCGATATTGCACCAGTAACAGAGGGGCAAGTCCCTTCCGGTGCCATTCGCGTAGTTGTTTCGCGCTCAACTGCATCTGTTCCTGGATGCCCGGATTGGAGCCAGCGGAGCCACACGGACTTCCAAGGCCGCACCAGCGCCAACTATGGCTGTGGAACAAACAGCACCCTAACCGCCATGATAGCTGATCCAGAGGATTTGGTTCGCGGTCAATCCGATGATGGCGAAAACCAAACACACGCTTCAAAAGCAATTCGTGCTTATCGTGACAAAAAAGTTGGAGGCAAATAATGAACGCTCCTTGGAAACCTGGCGCACCAAACGGACGTGATCTGTTTTCTGCTTTTGTCTGCGATGATGACACTCTGGATCTTCTGCGCCCTGTCGTTGAAGAAATGGGCTGGCCAACCGACAAATGCCACAAAGGCGGTTTGCGCAATGCTGTGCAAACACTTTCGGTATCAGCAAGTCCGAACATTCTGCTGGTAGATCTGTCGGAATCAGGCGATCCTCTTGCTGATATCAACTCACTCGCCGAAGTTTGCGAGCCAGGCACAATTGTTATCGCAATGGGACAGGTCAATGACGTTCGTTTGTACAGAGATTTAATAGTAAGCGGACTGCAAGACTACTTGCTTAAGCCATTTAGTCCCGAACAGTTGCGTGACGTATTGGGCCAAGCACAAACGGCGCTCAATGCTCCAAAAGTGGAAGACGCATCTAATGACAAACCACATATATCAACTGCGGTAATTGGTACTCGTGGCGGTGTTGGCGCATCCACTGTAGCGACATCTCTTGCCTGGTTGTTGAGCCAAGAGAAAGAGCGTTTGACGGCGCTTCTAGATCTTGATGTCCATTTTGGAACAGGTGCATTGTCGCTTGATCTTGAACCGGGACGTGGACTGACAGATGCTATAGACAATCCCAGCCGGATTGATGGCCTTTTTATTGAACGGGCGATGATCAAGGCCAATGAAAAGTTATCTCTTCTTTCGGCGGAAGCTCCAATCAATCAGCCTGTGATGACGGATGGAACTGCTTTTTTCCAACTGCAGGAGGAGTTTCGGGCTGCGTTTGAATGTACTGTAATCGATCTACCGCGCGATATGCTGATCAGCTATCCACACTTGCTGGGCGATGTAAATGCGACGGTTATTGTGACCGAACTTACCCTGGCATCCGCACGAGATGCGATCAGACTATTGTCTTGGCTTAAATCCCATGCAGCACAGAGCAAGGTCATCGTGGTTGCCAACAAAGTACAAACAGGCGGCCTCGAAATTTCGCGTCAAGATTTTGAAAGTTCGATTGAGCGCAAAATTGACATTATCATTCCTTCGGATCCTAAGACTGCTGCCCATGCGGCTAAGCTAGGTCAGGCGTTTGTAGAGGCTGGTAAGTCAAGTAAAGCCAGCGCGAAAATCGTACAACTTGCCGATCAGGTAGTAGGTGTGGTCGAGGGCGACGACGATGAGGACGCAGCAAACAAAAAATCATCATTGCTGGGCAAACTTGATGGTCTGAAAGCTTTACTGCCATCTAAAAACAAAAATCAAAAAGAAGATGCCAAGACTCCTGCTGAATAACAGGTTTGAGGCGATTTTCGACTAGTTGGGAAACCAGATAATGGATATGATGCAGATTGCTATACTTGGTGCCTGTGCATTGGTGTTCCTGATGCTGGTAACATTCGCTTTCATGGGGCCTTCCGAAGCCAAGGCCCAGGCCAAGCGACTGGACAAGGTGAAGTTTCGACATTCGGACAGCGCCAATATCAAAGTCGAAGAGCAAATGAAAAAAGCCATCAGCGCGCGGAAAAAGAATCATCGCCCTGCTGGTGAAACAGTTTCTCGAACAGATAAGCTTGCCATTCGTCTTGAGCAAACTGGCAAACGCTGGACTCTAGCACAATTTTTCTATGTCTGTGGCGGATTGGGATTGATCATTGGCGCTGGACTGTTTGTCAAAGGGGCGCCTCCGTTCTTGTGTCTTTTTGCGGCTTTGGCCGGCGGTTTTGGAATTCCCCATATGGCCATAGGCTTCCTGATCGGTCGACGTGTCTCCAAATTTACCCAGTCTTTTCCAGACGCCATAGAGCTGCTGGTTAGGGGTCTTCGTTCCGGCCTTCCGGTCACAGAAACAATTGGCGTTGTTGCCAGAGAAATTGACGGACCAGTTGGCGAGGAATTCGCCTTGATTGTCGATCGCATCAAGATTGGTCGGACAATGGAGGATGCTCTGCAAGAAAGTGCGAAACGCCTGGATACGCCAGAATTCAAGTTTTTTTGTATCACCATAGCCATCCAGCGGGAGACGGGTGGTAATTTGGCAGAAACGCTGTCCAACCTTGCGGATGTATTGCGTAAACGTGCGCAGATGAAGCTAAAAATTAAAGCCATGTCCTCTGAATCCAAGGCATCCGCCTATATCGTGGGCTCATTGCCGTTCATCGTGTTTGCCTTGGTTTGGTCAGTGAACCCCACCTATGTTGGAGGCTTCTTCTATGAAGAACGGCTGATAATTGCCGGAATTGGTGGATTGGTCTGGATGGGTATTGGCGTGTTCATCATGGCCAAAATGGTCAATTTCGAAATTTAGGCGAAGGAGCAGATATTATGACTGATCTTGCGATACTCGCTGTATCTGCATCGGGCGGACCCACATTGCTCGGGATTGACGTCCTCTGGGTTGCAACCATCCTCGCCGGCGTCGCATCCGTTGCGGTATTTTTGGCAATTTATGCTGCCGTCACTGTACGTGATCCAATGGCCAAGCGAGTGAAATCGCTCAATGCACGCCGCGAGCAGCTCAAGGCGGGTATTACGACATCAACCAGCAAGAAAAGAGCGAAGCTGGTCAACCAGAATGACACGACGGACCGGATGCGTAACTTCCTGTCGTCGCTTAAGGTTTTGCAAGACTCTCAGCTTAAAGAAGCGCAGCAAAAACTGGCGCAAGCGGGTATTCGATCCAAGGATCTTGCCATTGCTGTAATTTTCAGTCGCTTGGTTCTTCCGATTATTCTGGGTGGCGGCGCAGCGCTCGCCATTTATGGTTTTGGTTATCTGGGTGACTGGACTCCGTTGAAGAAATTTGGAGTTTTTGCCGGTGCCACCATCGCTGGTTACAAAGCCGCAGACGTGTATATCAATAATCTGATTTCCAAGCGGACCGATTTGGTTCGCAAGGGACTGCCAGACGCGATTGATTTGCTTGTAATCTGCGCAGAAGCAGGTCTGACGGTCGATGCCGCATTTGCGCGCGTATCAAAGGAACTGGGCGACGCCTATCCTGAATTGGCAGATGAGTTTTCGCTGACTTCCATTGAACTTGGTTTTCTTACTGAACGGCGGCAGGCTTTTGAAAACCTCGCCTATCGTGTAGCACTGGACCATGTCAAAGGCGTGGTGACCACCATGATCCAGACAGAAAAATATGGTACGCCTCTCGCCTCTGCATTGCGTGTCTTGTCCGCTGAATTTCGGAATGACCGGATGATGCGCGCTGAGGAAAAAGCAGCACGTTTGCCAGCGATCATGACGATTCCACTGATCCTTTTCATTCTGCCGGTGCTATTCATTGTTATTCTCGGCCCTGCAGCCTGCTCGATCTCGGACGCTTTGCTTTAAGAAGAACTTGAACAATAAAGGGCGGCATTAACGGCCGCCCTAATCTCTTTCTTCTGCTATCGATTATTTCGATGAGATAGCATCAGCCGACTTGCGAACTTTTGCCAAAAAACCAGATAATTGTTCAATTTCTTCAGCAGCAAATACCGCCATAATCTTTTTCTCCATCGCTTCAGCAGCCGGCATAATTTGCTGATAGAGGTCAACACCTGTTGCACTTAACTGAAGATGATGAGAACGGCCATCAGCATCATTGGGCGTTCGGTCAATCAACTTTCGGTCTGCGAGCGTCTTAACTGCTCGGTTTACCGTCACCTTGTCCATCAATGTGGATTCAACCAGATAACGCTGCGTCGAAGCACCGTGATCCCCCAAAACCGCCATTACGCGCCATTCCGGAATTTTCAGACCAAAACGGCTCTTATATTCCTGCGCTATCAGATCGCTCACCGCGTTAGACGCAGTGGAAAGCTGATAGGGAATGAAGTCGTCTAGCTTTGTAGTCATACGTAATATCTATTCAAATTTTGCGCGAAGTCCAATCCAAAATGTCTGAGGAAAGGCTCTTTCGATAATTCCGTTACTACTGATTGCTGTCTCAACACGTGCATCAAACAGGTTTTCTACCCTGCCCTCAACCATCAAATTGTCATTGATTGCAAAGCCTAAGCGGCCATCAACGGTCATCGCGTCATCAAGGCGACGGGAATTCTGATCATCCTCAAACTGACTGCCGATATAACGTATTGAAACCGACGCGCCGGTACCATTTTCCTGTTCCCAGCGGAGAGAAGATGATGCGTTATGTTGGGGAATCTGCGCCGGACGGAATCCGTTTACCGTGGCTGCCACACCTGAACTGTTCACTTCGGCATCAACATAGGAATAGGCGGCATGGAATGACAGGCCATCAATGATAGAATCCAGATCAAACTCTGTATCAATTTCTATCCCTTTGGACTCCACGCTGTCGAGGTTCTGACGCTGGCGGAACACTCCTGCGCCTGAAACAAAACCCACTCCCGGAAAAAGCCCGGGACCATTGGCCAAGGTGACATTGGCCACCGCGTTATCGAGTTCGTTAAAGAATGCCGTCACACCGATGGAGACATTGCCATTTTCCCAGTCCAACCCAAGTTCAGCGCCTTTGACGCGTTCGGGTCCCAACAATTCGTTCGCCGCGGTCGCGTCAGCGCCAACACGGAAAGGCCGGAAAAGTTCGTTCAATGTCGGCAAGCGCCAGCCGAGATAGGCTGCACCGCGAAGTGTCAGCTCTTCCGTCGCATCAAAGGCAAAGCCTCCGCGCCCGGTAAATTCGGTGCCACTGCGATTGGCAAATTGGGCGTCGGTGCGCACAGAACCGGGAAATGGATTGATCAGTTCAATTTCTCGCCGGAAGCCGTTATCGATGGACCAGAAATCAATCCGGCCTCCGCCAGTCAGCACAAGTGCATCGGATACCTGCGCGCTAGCCTCGACGAACCCACCATAGGTTGCGGTGCTGCCACCTGCCCTGCGTTGACGGCGCGGCGTATCGTTATTTAGGAAGAAAAAATTCTCGTTGGTTGTCCCCTCCGTGCGGCGCCAGTCACCGCCAATGCGCAGTTCTATATTATCGCCTACAGGTGGCCGTATCTCAAAACGCGCACCCAATCCGGTCGATGGCACGCTGAACTGTTCAAACACGCGGCTCACACTGTTCCGGTCGGCGGCGACGCTGCCCACACTGAAATTGAAATTGCGGATCTGGATATAGCCCAGCGCGGACCATTGCCAGTCACTGGTGCGATCCACCAGCCGAATGCTGGCATCGGCACCGTCGTTGTGAATATCGCTGAAGGCAAAACCCCGCTCACGATCATCGGTGAAGGCGCGGACATTGGCCTGGAGTTCGGTGCTTTCGGAGAGCGGGGCAACATAGCGCACGGCGATACCAGATTGTTCATAAGCGGATTGGCGATCAACGGTGCCACGCTGACCCTCGATAATGGGAATGAAGCCATCGCTGCTTTGATGACTGGCCGAAATAGTGAGTTGGCCTTGTCCTAATTCTCGACCAAAGAGTAATTTCCCATCGAGACTATTGCGGCTGCCATAAGCAGCGCCCAATTCGAGCACATCGCCCACATCATCGCTGAACAATTCGATGGTACCTGCAATTGCTCCGGGGCCGTCAGCACCGCTGCCACCACCACGACGAATGCGCGCCGAATGAATAGCGAGAGCGTCATAACCGGGCCATGCCACCCAGCCGCCGAAGGGATCGGCTTGAGGCACGCCATCCAGCATGAGCAATGCGCGTGACGATGCGTTGCCACCCAAGCCACGGAGTGTTACGCCTTGACTAGTGGGATTGGCAGAGCGCGCGTCGGCTCGACGGAATTGTTGGAGGCCAGAGCTTTGCCTCAACAGATTTTCAACTCTTTGCTGTTTCACAGGTATCAGGGTGTTGGAATTTAGAACTCGATCACTTGCCGGTTTCAATAGTGCTGAGCCGTTCACAACAATTTCATCGTTACAGCCAAAATCAAAGCCTGGTGCAAAACTAAATTTATCTGCCTTTTGACAGAAGCTGGTGGAAGGTTTTGTTCCGCCTAAATCAAGAGCGGTCTGTCTTGGTTCAGAACGGAAAGATGGACCAACATATTCCGCTTCTTCTTCAAAAGTTGATTGCTCCTGTCCCCAAGCAGGAACACTCATTGCCAAAAGCGGCAGCGCCAAAATCAAAGATTTTTTCATTATCTAGTCATGCATCCATTTTTGGTGACAGGGCATATCATCCGGCAGGCGGTGAAAATCCTGCGCATCGGCGACAAAGTTTGCACTGTCCGCTTTGCCAAACAGAGATGGATCATCCATCGATCCGACTTTGATAATCACGCCCGCTTCAAATCCCGGCGCGCGGGTAAACAGATGTGTGCCGCAATTTTCGCAAAATTCGCGCGTCACGGGATGGTCGATATCATCTCGGGTAAAGCCTTTGACATCGCCCTTGGTCAGAGCGAACCCTTCGGTCGGCATCGCCATCACCAGCAAGTTTCCGCCACCTGTGATATACTGACATTCACGGCAAAAACATTCCGCCTTCATCATCGGCTCGCCTTCGGCCGCATAGCGCACAGCGCCGCAATAACATCCGCCTTCTACTTTCATGGCTTTTCCTCTTATTTTGGTTTCACCGCGTCCGGATGCGCTTTTTGAAACGCCTCCAGCCCGCTGCATTCTTCGTCAATCCGCACTAAGTTCGGGAATGCGCCCAGATCCACTTCAAACCGCCGTGCATTATAAAATTGCGGAACCAAACACACATCCACAATATTCGGAATGTCGCCTCCAAAAAAACCGCTTTCCGGCGCCATTTGCTCGAGCGCAGAGAATCCATCTGCCATCCAGTGGTGCATCCATTTTACCACATCTTTGCCGTCTGCCCCGAAATCACTTTTCAGATAATTGCCAACACCCAAATTGTTGATCGGTTGAATTTCCGCCACAATGACGAACATCTGCGCCAATATCTTTGCGCGTTCATAGATATCAGTCGGGAACAATGGGGGTTCTGGAAACTTCTGATCGAGATAGTCGATAATCGCGACCGATTGGGTCAGATGGTGGCCATCAATCGACAATATTGGAACCAGGCCCTGAGGATTCTTGGCCAAGTGTTCTGGCATTTTTTGCTCGCGATCCAAAAGATTTACCTGATGCGAGTGATAATCAACGCCCTTCAGATTCAACGCAATCCTTACGCGATAGCTGGATGAACTGCGCCAATATTCGTGGAGGATGATATCCGACATGCTCAGGCTTTGGCGAGGGCTGGCAAGAATTGCAAGTAACGCGCGCTAAATCGAGTCAATTTGCCCGCCATCAAGAGGGAGGTTGCCGATTTCTTCAACTGTTACCGTGCGTCCGGTCCGCCTTCCCAACTCGTCAATCAACCCTGCGTTCAACTTGTTCGCAATCGCCGGATGAACCGAAAGACGCATAGCACCTGTTCCGCGATCCCGCTCAGCCTGTCGTAAAAACTGAAGCGCCAAGTTCGTTGCTCGGTTTGTCTGCACAATCTCCAGAATCGATGGACGTATCTTGCGGCTTACTATTTGCATGAAGCCGAACCCATTAATTGCTGTTCGCTCACAGTCACCAATCATATTGTCATCGAAGATTTGGCCAACCGCGCTTCGATCCGATTTCATGCCCAATGTCGGGAAATCCACTCCAATATTGCCGGATATATCAAGCCTGTTTAGAGCAAGCGCAATTTCCTTCGCAGCCCGCTTTGCGAGTTCGACGGGAAGTAGTGGACCATCGACATCTATCACTGTCATCGCGGAGGTTGAATCGATCAACAGGCTACCGCCATCAAACTCCACTCGACCGGTCTCGGCCTGTTCCAATGCCTCGTGCCAACCATATTCACCGAGCTGATCAACTTCATGAGGGTGGAGCTCTTTGACAGATAATCCGGAGGACAATATCTCTTCCAAAAGAGTTGCTCCATCGTTCAGATCCAAATCACCGGCCGCAGGTTTGGCCTTTGCTCGCTTATACTGTCCGTGTCTTTCCTGAATGGCCTCACGTACAATCGTAGCCCGAACAGGTGCCCCTTCGCTCAACCCTTTGGGAAGGGGTTGCAGCAAAGCTTCACTACCATCTGGCAGTTTGACAATTCCGGACCGACCCGCAACCCATTGTTTTGTGAATTTCGCCTCGACAACAGCTCCGGCGCGCATAGAGAGATTCTCCCGCTCAATCCGCATCCGCATCAGCTCGCCATTTCCAATCAGAGCCGCGCGGTTCTCGCCAATGCCTGCTTCATACAACCAACCGGAAAATGACTCAGTCAAAGTGCCAACCCGAACTGATCAGTAAATTGCGCGTTTCATAGAGTGGAAGGCCCATAATTCCGGAATAGCTGCCGGACATCCAAGTAACAAATGCTTCCGCAACGCCTTGGATCGCGTAGCCGCCCGCTTTGCCCTCTCCTTCGCCAGAGGCAATATAAAATTCTATTTCACGCGGTTCGAATCGCTTGAATTTAACAATGCTATCGGAAAGCTTGGTGCGCATCGTTCCGTCTGTTGCGATGACACTGACCGCTGACATCACATGATGTCGTCTTCCGCTAATCAGCTCGAGAAACTGACGCTGTTCTTGCGCATCGACCGCCTGACCCAATATTCTGCGCCCCACCGCTACAGTGGTGTCTCCGGCTATCAGGAATTCGTCATCCGCTCGCTCAACCGCGACCGCCTTTTCCTGAGCCATACGCAAAACATAGTCACGCGGAAGCTCGGCCTGATGCGGCGTCTCGTCAATATCAGGAGAAACTGTTCGGTCGGGCTTGATGCCCAATCGCCCAAGAAGTTCTAACCGGCGCGGGCTAGACGAGGCGAGGACCAGCCTCGGCACGTCACTTGAAACGATAGGTAATACGACCCTTGGTCAGGTCATAGGGCGTGAGTTCTACAAGCACCTCATCACCCACCAGCACGCGGATGCGGTTTTTGCGCATCTTGCCGGCAGTATGGCCTAAAATCTCATGGCCATTTTCCAGTTCGACCCGGAACATTGCATTGGGGAGAAGTTCGCGAACCATCCCCTTCATTTCTAGTAGTTCTTCTTTTGCCATGCGGCGCTTTTAAATCCTTGTTAAACCCGTATTTCTGCGATGCCCGAAAGCCTATTGGGGCGCCATAAACGGAATTTTGGCAAAAGGGAAGGATTTGCTGCACACAGCTGTTTGACATTTTCTAAGCGGCCGTATCAAAATCTGACTGCGACAAAATGATACAATGATTTCATTGCCTAAAGACCTAATCAACGGCAATTTGTCCACAACTAGCCCGATTTCCCTCTATCAAAGCCCTCAAGATGAAAAACCAGAAATTCACCTCTCTGATTGTCTGTTCACTGGCGACGCTGATCGCCACATCCGCGTCAACCGCTTACGCACAATCAACAGACGAAAAGACGGAAATAATCGTCACAGCCAAATATCCAAGGGGTGCCGTTGCCACTGATGTCCCTCCGGTGGAACAACTGGATGCCGAGGACATAGCCAGCTATGGTGTTTCGTCGGTCCAGGATTTGCTGAGTGCGTTATCCTCATCGACCACATCAAGCCGCGGTCGTGGCAGCGGACGACCGATTGTTCTGATCAACGGACAACGCACATCTGGCTTCCGTGAAGTTCGCGATCTGCCGCCAGAAGCCATTCAGACGGTTCAGATATTTCCCGAAGAGCTTGCCTTGCAATATGGTTATCGCCCGGATCAACGCGTTATAAATTTCATTTTGAAAGAAGATTATACCGGATTCGCGCTGGAGGGAGAATATCGCGAACCAACACAAGGTGGCCGGGGGCATATAGAGGCAGAAACCACCCTAACACGTATCGGCAAAAACAGCCGATTCAACATCAATCTGGAATATGAAAACAATACAGCGATCACCGAAGCTGAAAGAGACATTATCCAGGATGCAGCAGGTGATGCTGTCAATCTAGGCACGTTTCGAACATTGGCAGCGCCAAGTGACAAGGCCGAACTCAACATCAACTATAGCCGAACCTTTGATAGCGGGACTTCACTCTCACTCAATGCCGGTTATGTCTTTGATAAATCCCGCAGGCTTCTGGGACTGCCGAGTGCAACCCTCAATGTTCCCGCGACCAGTCCTTTTGCCCAATCCGCGCAGGATGAAAGCGTCTTTCGCTACTTCAACCAATTTGGTCCACTCCGCCGCACACAAGTAACGAATACAGCACAGGTCAGCGCCGGACTAAATGGATCCATAGCGAATTGGCGTTGGTCGCTAACCACCAACTATGAGCGTGAACAGGTAAACACAGACACAGATCGTTCGGGCAATGTGACTGCCCTACAGGTTGGTGTAAATGCCGGTACGGTCGATCCCTTTGCTGCCGACGTCGGCACCTTGTTAACCGCGCCACGAACCGATGAAGCGCGGATTATCAATCAAACCATTGATAGCCTGGCCACTATGTCCGGTACACTTTTGACTCTGCCGTCCGGGCAGGTGACAGCCACCGTCCGCGGAGGCTATAATCGACTACAGCTTGATAGCAGTGACGTCAGAAATGGCATGACAACCAACAGCAACTTGAGCCGAGACAACCTAAACGCCGCTTTCAATATCGATATTCCATTGGCCGACGAAAATATCGATGTTGCCGAGGCTATTGGCAAGTTATCGATCAACGGCAACATTGGATATTCGGAGCTTTCCGATTTTGGCGGTTTGCTGGAATTTGGGTTTGGTTTGAACTGGGAACCATTTGAAGACATTGCCATTACAGCATCGGCAATCGGCGAAGAAGCAGCACCGGGCATCCAACAGCTCGGCAACCCCACGATTGTCACACCAAATGTCAATATCTTTGATTTTGCGCGTGGAGAATCGATTCTCGCCTCAATCACGACCGGGGGCAATCTCAATCTACCAACCGAAAAACGCCGCGATATCAAACTGGCCATCAACTATCGCCCAAAATGGCTTGATGGAATGAGGTTTTTGGGTGAGTATTTCCGGAACAATAGCAAAAATGTCGCCTCCAGTTTTCCGATACTCACACCAGAGATTGAGGCGGCCTTTCCGGGCCGTGTGGTCCGAGATACGAGCGGACAGTTAATCGCAATTGACCAGCGGCCCGTCAATTACAGCAACGTTCGCAGCGAACGCATTCGATATGGTTTCAACTTTTCCAAACGCTTTGGTCAAAGACGAGGTAGAGCTGGGCGCGAAAGACCTGGAACTCGTGACCAACGACCGGCAAGACCCACCAACAGATCAACGAAAATGGTATCTGCAAGCCCTCAGAACAAAGCTCAATCTGAAGCAGTTCCTCAACAATCTGCCCGACCAGCCGGCCGCGGTGGCACAAGCGCGGGTCGCAGAAGAGGTGGTCGCTGGAGGATATCGGCTTATCATACCATTCGCCTCGATGATCGTGTTTTGATCCGTCCCGGTGTTCAGGAACTTGATTTGCTGAATGGCTCGGCTGTCGGATCGAGTGGCGGCAGTCCACGGCATGAATTTGAAATTGGTAGTGGCTGGTTCAATAATGGTCTTGGCTTTCGTCTCCAAGGAAAGCATCAAAGCGCAACCCGTGTGAACGGCGGTTTGACGGGGTCTGACCTTCGGTTTTCCGACTTGACCACGCTCAACTTGCGTCTTTTCATCAATCTCAACAATCGCGGGAACTTGACCGAGAACATCAAATTTCTCAAAAATAGCCGCATCGCGATCACGGTCGACAATATCTTTAACGATATTCAGGATGTTCGAGATAATAACGGATTGGTACCCCTTCGTTACCAGCCAGGTTTTTTGGATCCGGTTGGTCGTTATCTGGAAATCAGCCTCCGAAAGCGGTTTTAATAAGCCAGATCTTTCTATTCGGCTCTAGCATCTTGCCGTCTTGAATTTATAGCCTGTAATTCAAGACTCTTCGCCACCGAACGACATATCCGGTTCCAGTTCCAACCGTCCGGAGATATTCGGCCATATGCTTTATTTGCTATGGACCTGTTCTGTGTGTCGGCAAACAGTTCGCAGTCCTGTGCATTACAATGCTTCTGGAGACATACACTCAGATTGATACATCGTTATTTCTGGCCGCATACCGACAAGCGCAGTCAGTTGTTTAACAAACAGCAGGGAATCCGAAACTGCAAAATGTGCTGAAACGGCCGCCTCATCCTGCCATATTTCATGGAAGAACAACCGCGAGGCATCCTCACAATCGGCATAAATATGATGAGCAATGCATCCTGGTTCCTCGCGTGAACGAGCACTATGCTCAGCGCATAGTGCGATGATCGCATCGCGGTTACCGGTCGATGTCAAAATGGATGCGGTGATTGTAATCATGTTTACGACTTTTCCTCAATCTTTAACAAGCACGGGATTTTGCACGTAAACTATCTATTGCAGCATTTTGATTTGGATTTGCAATTTATTCCAACCAGTCCCCTCTCCCAGTCGTGTCACGCGACTAGGCCAGCCTTCCGCATTACTCGCCAAATCGAGGCTTTCGTCTTGTTCGCGACCGGCCAACGCTCCGGTGCTTTCGGGACGATCCCTTTCTTTCTGATCCAGCTGTTGAATGCGCGCACGTCTGCCTCTGCAAAGCTCCAATCACTGCGCCATGTAATCGAGAGGGATATGCTATGTTCACTGCCAACTTTCACATAATGCGGCGCCATGACCGGAACAAAGATCGCTTTGCCCGGTGTCAGATGATGCTTGATGCCTTCAGCTTCAAACTCCTCCCGCCAGTCCAGATTACGAGGCCCACCGGTGTGATAACCCTCATGAACTTCATCTGGCGCATAGCGAGGATTGCCTGCGGGAAAAGTCGTCATCCATTTTTCTCCGCGCAGTTGCAGGAGAATATTGTGCTCAGGGTCAAAATGATACGGAGTGACCGCGTCGGGAGAAGAGACAAAGATAAAGCCTTGCGGTCGCAGCATCTTTCCGGTTTTACTTTCCAGTATCGGGCGGATTTCTTCCAAAAGCGATAACAGGAGCTGCTGATATTCAGGCACTTGCTCAATATTTTTGAGCACCGCCCAGCTATTTGCATTTTCAATCGTGCGAATGGTGTCGGCAATTGACATTCCGTTGTCCGGCACATCCTCCGGTGCAATTCCAACAGGCAGGTTTCCAGGGTTATACTCAACACTGTTTTTGGGAAGCGCCGAACCCAGATCAGCCAGCGCGTCAAGCGTCAGCAATTCGTGTGATACCAACTGATGGTCGAGCACCTTTGCCTGCTCAGGATAGCAAGCGCCGAAATCTATCTTTGTCGCCTTGCTGAACACGTTGCGGTCAAAAACTGCATTATCGGAAATCTTGTTCATGTGTTTCCCTTTCCGTCGGTCGGCGCTTCGCGTCCCTTGATCTGCGCCATGATCCCTTCCCCAAGTCGAACGCCGCGAAACGTCGCTTTGCGTGCCATTCCGGACAGTTCAAGCGAGAACCGACCAATGAATCGCCGCCCTGACCACAAGCTGTCGATCATCGGATGCCCCTCCGCCGCGCAGCTATCCATCCACTGGATGTCAGGGTTTTTGAGAATATTGAGGTTTTCATGCTGGAGAAGTACGCCGGGGGAAAAACGGGCATAAGCCTCGTCAAAGGTAGTTTTGAACGAAAAGCTGCCGGGGGATGATAAGAAATTGACAAGCATCGCGATGGGCTGACCATCGAGCCTTACATCATGGCGCTCCAACTGACCTTTCGCAGCCGCGCCTTTCAAAACATCGGCAAAGAAAGCCCGCGTCTCCGGATTGCAATCAAGCGCCGAGCCATTTTCACCTTTCCAGCCATTTCGTTCCAGAGCCAGAAATTCATTGGTCCATTGATCAAGACTGGTATCATCATCATGCTGGGCAAACCGTACATCACCAAGCTCACTCAATCGGTTTGCCTGCCTTCGCAATTCCTTGCGCTTCTTACTCCGGACGGTTGCACTATAATAGGCCTCCGGCTCCAGGTCACTCTTCAGCAGCGCGCGTGCCTCCTCCGCCACCAAGTCACAACGCCGGCCTTGTGATGCGCAGACTTTGCGCATTGATTTATCCAGCATACCGCCGATCGTCAGGCCGTTGATATGCAAGAATCCCGGCCATTTGACATTGTCCAGATAGTTTAGCAGCGCTGCCCAAAACTTCTCTTCAAAACCCTGTCTAACCAATGGCGTGCCAAGGAAACTATTATGGTGCAACCAGTTCTGGATATGCGTGACTCGCCAGCGACCAAATCTATTTGTTTGACCAATGGGAAGCAGGCCGAGCAATTGCGAGTGGCCTGGTTCGCCAGCCCAGAGCAGAAATAGATGCTGATCTGGATCGGTGCAGAAATATTGCAATCCCGGTTCCAAAAACCAGGGTTCCAAAAAAACATTCGGTTCGCTGGCATTTGCGACAAGGTCATCCCAAGCGGCGTGGAGATTTGAGGCAACTCTGTGGATTGGTCGCAATTCAGCTACGGGTTTTCGGTCCGCCGCAGATCCGCGGCGGTCACGCCGCCTGATATCGCTGGTCTCCAGCTCATAAGACCTATTCAGTTCCAAATTGCCCGCCTGTTTTGATCAATTTTCTTTGACTGGAAGGAATCTAGCGAAAAAGAGGTAACAGTTGATTAACGTAGCGAACGAATGGGTTAACCCTAAATAAATAGAATTTGGCACGAAAAACCCCGCCGGAATTGCTTCCAGCGGGGTTTTTTCAAACCAATAGATTTAGCGGATTACGCCATTCCGTGGGCCAAAGCTGCGAGAAGCAACAATGCCACAATATTGGTGATTTTGATCATCGGATTAACGGCTGGTCCCGCGGTATCCTTGTAAGGATCACCCACAGTATCACCCGTCACAGCAGCATGGTGAGCATCTGAGCCCTTGCCGCCATGATTTCCGTCTTCGATGTACTTCTTCGCATTATCCCAAGCGCCACCGCCCGCTGTCATAGACAGAGCAACGAACAGACCGGAAACGATCACACCGAGGAGCAAAGCGCCAAGCGCAGCAAAGCCATCCGCCTGACCGGCGACAGCCGTCACGACAAAATAGACTACGATGGGAGCCAGAACCGGCAGCAACGAAGGAATAATCATTTCCTTGATTGCAGCTTTGGTTACCAAGTCCACGGTCCGTGCATAATTGGGACGAGATGTGCCATCCATAATGCCCGGATCATTTTTGAACTGGTCACGAACATCCACAACAACATCGCCAGCAGCTCGGCCCACAGCGGTCATACCCATCGAACCGAAGAGATATGGCAACAGGGCTCCGAGAAGCAGTCCAACGATCACATATGGATTTTCAAGGCTAAAGCTGACTTCGAGGTCCGGGAAGAACTCTCTGAGGTCTGCTGTATAAGCCGAGAAAAGAACCAGTGCAGCCAGGCCAGCCGAACCAATAGCATAGCCTTTGGTCACAGCTTTTGTGGTATTGCCGACAGCGTCCAACGCATCGGTTTTGTTCCGGACACTTTCGTCCAGCCCAGCCATTTCAGCAATACCGCCTGCGTTATCCGTAACCGGACCGTACGCATCGAGAGCGACAACCATGCCGGCGAGAGCCAACATTGCGGTTGCGGCAAAAGCGATACCGATCAGACCAGCCAGCTGGAACGCAATCACGATACCAACAACAATAACCAATGTCGGCAATGCGGTTGCTTCCATCGAAATCGCCAGCCCCTGGATCACGTTCGTACCGTGGCCAGTTTCCGATGATTTCGCGATCGAGCGCACAGGACGATATTCGGTACCAGTATAATATTCGGTAATCCAAATGATCAGGCCAGTAACAGCCAGACCAATCATCATACACCAGAACAGTCCCATACCGGTAAATCCGCCGGTTCCGTCAAGTGCCTGACCAATTGGCGCATTCATATCGCCAAGCGTCCGATAAGTGACATAGTAAATCGCTGGAATCGACAAAACTGCAGTTGTGATGAAGCCCTTGTACAAAGCGCCCATGATGTTGTTGCTGCTTCCCAGACGGACCATATATGTGCCGATGATGGAAGTCAGAATACATGCGCCGCCAACAATCAGAGGCAGTGACATCAGATTGTTGAGCATCTCATTGCCGACCAGATCACCAAAGGTGAGCGCCAACAGAACCATGGTAGCGCCAACGGTCACAACATAGGTTTCAAACAAGTCAGCAGCCATACCAGCACAATCGCCAACATTGTCGCCAACGTTATCAGCAATGGTTGCAGGGTTGCGCGGATCATCCTCAGGAATGCCTGCTTCAACCTTACCAACCAGATCGGCGCCGACGTCAGCTGCTTTGGTAAAGATACCACCGCCCAAACGCGCAAAGATCGAAATCAGCGAAGCACCAAATGCCAGAGCAACCAGCGCGTCAATGACAGTCCGGCTTTTAGCCTCAAGACCCATTTGCGTAGTCAGCACATAATAGAAAATGGCGATTGCCAAAAGCGCAAGTCCAGCAACCAGCATACCGGTCACCGCACCAGCGCGGAACGCAACGGTCAGGCCTGTTTGCAAACTCGTTTCAGCACCTGCCGCTGTACGAACGTTAGCGCGAACGGAAATGTTCATGCCAATATAGCCGGCTACGCCAGACAGGATCGCCCCCAGCAGGAAGCCAACCGTCGAAATAGGACCAAGAAACAAGAACACCAGAACCGCGACGACAACGCCGACCAAAGCAATGGCGCGATATTGCCGATTCAGATAGGCTTGTGCGCCTTCCTGAATAGCTGCTGCTATATCTTGCATTTTTTCGTTACCTGCTGGTGCATTAAGCACCTGACGGCTGGTAACAAAGCCGTATAAAACGGCGATAAAGCCGCATAAAATTGAAATGGTGACAACGGTCATCGCTGTGCCTCCCCCTTTATTATTATAACAAACGCCCCAATTTACCAGGGCGTTAAACGGGATGGCTATAGTGCGGGAATCGGGACGCGCGCAAGTCCTGATTTAACAGTGTGATTAGACAATCCGCGATGCCATTCAAATTGATAGGAAAATGGTCAAATATCTGTTCGATCAGGCATGGATGAATCCCAAATTCATCGGTTGCTTAATTATCTGCCCATCATAAAGCATGATAAGGCCAGTTCCCGATTTGCATAAGCCGACTTTGACAGCGGGAACGGGCAAGACGGTTTCCGGGCTGGCGGTAAGCAACAACTGATAGTCATCCCCTCCGGTAGCGGCGTTCATTCGGCTGTTCTGATCATCGCCGAATATCGACATAAACTCGGGTGACAGCGGAATTTTCGCAAGATCGATCTCAATAGCAACATTGCTGGCATCGGCTATACGAGAAGCATCAAGCAGCAAACCGTCAGAAATATCCATCATCGCGCTTACCAATGTCGAGAGCGCACGGCCCTCATCCAATCTTGGCTGTGGCCGATTATATGCCTTCAGAAGCTTTGCAGTTGCTTCTGTCGCATTCGTGCCGCGTTTGGCCAGTTGTAACCCGGCCCAGCCATCGCCGATTGCGCCGGTTACATAAACACTATGTCCCGCCATCGCCCCGCCACGTGACGGTACAATATGCCCTTTCACTTCGCCAAAGGCCGTTAAACCGAGTGTTCTGGAACCTTCCTCTTTCGGGCTCACAGTATCACCACCGAGCAAAGGCACACAAAAATGGTCAATCGCCTGCTTTAGACCAAGCATGAAGACTTCGTCCCATTCATTACCCGATCGAGAATAACCCAGCAAAACCCCCAATGGCTTGGCTCCCTTGGCCGCCAGATCGGAAAGATTAACCGCCACTAGTTTCCATGCAACATCGGCCGGATTGGCATCGGACAAGAAATGAACCCCTTCGACCATCATGTCATGGGTCAACACCAGTTTTTGTCGGCCGAATGGAATAACCGCCGCATCATCCGCCAATCCCCGAGCGGCGGGATGGGTGGCGATTTCTTTTAGCCGATCAATAAAATCCAGTTCGTTCAATGGCTTCCTGTCATTATCTCAATTATTTTAAAGCATGTTCCAAAGCTAACCGGATGGAAGCATTGGCGCGTTGGCTCACCTTAGCTTGTGGAGCGAACCCGTTAAATCCGTGTGGCGCGCCCGGATAGATGGCGAGCTCAACCGGAACGCCCGCTGAACGAAGACGGTTAGCATATTCTATATCTTCATCCAAAAACAGGTCGAGATCCCCGCTCATGACATAGGCGGGTGGCAGGCCTGAAAGATCCTCAGCGCGGGCCGCGGCAGCATAAGGACTGGCGCCAGCCTCTTCTGCGTAAAGCGACCAGGCAAACATCGAAATCTCGCGTGTCCAGGTCGAAGAGGGAATGTCCATATGGCCGGATGGCGTATCATGAAGATTGTCGAGCATCGGGAAGATCAGCAACTGAAACGCCAGTTCTGGTCCGCCGCGATCCCGGTTCAACAATGCAGCTGATGCGGCCAAACCGCCGCCAGCACTGGGCCCACCGATGACAATTTTACGTGGATCGCGGTTTTTGGAAATTCGCTCAATCGCCGCACAGGCATCTCTTGCCGCTGCCGGCGCCCGGTGTTCTGGTGCCATCCGATAATCAACAGAAATAACGGGCGCGAGACTGGAAAAGCTTTGTGCTGACAAATCTTCGGCGCTGCCAATCAAATATCCGCCGCCATGCAGCCAGATAATGGTACAGTCGGGATATAATACGTCGCGCGCGCGATATTCTATAACGGCTACTTCCGGGTCATCCTCGAGACCGGGAATATGATATTCATCCCTTTGCCCGTTAAACGGAGGCAGGTCTTTTGTCATTTCCACCATCATCGCTGCAAAGGCGGCGCGCCCTGCCCCGATATCGGATTGCAAGATATCGAACATTGATGGCCTGTCATTCACGATCATATCGTGAAATTCCGGATCAAGTCGTTTCAAGAAGTCAGACAGAAAATCCTCCCTTGTTTGTGGAGGGTGTTTTTCTATCCCCTCACTTGCTTGGCAATGGCATCGAGTAAGCCATTCGCAAACTTCGCATCTTTTTCGTCAAAAAAAGCATGCGCCACATCTACATATTCGTCAATGATCACAGCTGTCGAGATATCCTGCATTTCGAGCAACTCGTGGCTTCCCGCGCGCAATATCTGCAACATCGTTGGATCTATGCGCTTCAACGTCCAGTCTGCGGCGAGTTTGTCGGTGATCATTGCATCTATCTTTTCGCGGCCGTTTGATACACCCATGACCAGTGCATCAAAAAAATCTCCTTCTGCCGGATGATATTGATCATCCTCAATTTCTTTACCGAGACGGTGATCGTGAAATTCCTTGATCAGTTTTGGAATGGCTGTTTTTTCCATTTGATGCTGGAATAGTGCCTGCACGGCGGCCAGACGTGCGGCAGACCGGGATGCGGATTTTGCGGTCATGGCTTTGACATCCGCGGCATACCGACAAAATCCATCTTGCCGATTTGAAATCCGCGTTCACGCAGCAGATCATAGGCGGTGGTTGCGTGAAAATAGAAATTGGGCTGAGCAAAACTGAACAGAAAATGTTCCGCCAGAAAAGGCATTACAGTTTGCTTGAATCGAAACTCCATGGGTTTGCCGACGAAACCATCCATTTCCTCGACACTGATAGCTTCGAGCCCGGCTTTGGCTTCATCGAGCTTCTCATAGAGGCCCGCCCAACTATCCGGTGGAGCGGCCAAACTGGGTGTGAAAACGCCTTCACGCAAGGCTTCAATGGCACCTAGCGAATGTTCACGGCAGCATTTTACCTGATAGGAAAATGGTTGCATATCTGCGATCAATCGCGCGCCGATAATATCTTCGGCAGCAGTTCCGGTTTCTTCGCAATGGATTCTGGCCTTGTCGACCAGCGCCCGCACGGCAGCAATGATTTGAAGCTGCGACGGGATGACCGCATCATAGAGAGAAATCGTCATTGGTAATGCTCCTAACCGGCAGCGATCTGCATCTGACCGAGATAATTCACCTTACCAATATCCAGGCCTTGTGCCCGCAATATGTCAAAGGCGGTCGTCGTGTGAAAGTGGAAGTTGGGCATGGAAAAGCTCATCAGAAAACCCTCGGCGGTGAAGGGGATAACCATTTCCTTCAGCTTGAACTGCATGGGCTGCCCCAGAAAACCGTTCACTTCCTCGGCTGATACATCTTTCAACGCGGAAATTGTTGAATCGAGTTTTTCCCGAACGGCGTCAAAACTGTCTGGATAAGCGTCGGGGTCCGGAGAGAAGCTGCCTTTGCGAACCGCTTCTACGCCGCCCATCGATTGCATGGCCACTGCTTTGATTTGAAAGCTATAGGGTTCCATATCGTCAATAATCCGGGCATTCAGAATATCATCGGCGACAAGGCCATGCTCTTTGCAATGCGCTTCGGCGCGATCAGCGAGCTGGCGCTGCGATTCAAGCAGCTGAATAAAAACAGGAATAGTGGCGTCGTAGAGTGAGAAAGTCATTTCAATCCTTTGCGTTTGAGTGAAGCCGGCGCGTTATGCTCGCGGCATGGGCCGGCAAGCCTTCCGCCTTCGCAAGTGCCACAGCCGCTGGACCGATATTGCGCAATGCCTTGTCATCGCAACTGATGAAACTTGTCCGTTTCATGAAATCCGTCACTGATAGTCCCGACGAAAATCGGGCGCGACGACCGGTGGGCAAAACATGATTGGGGCCGGCGACATAATCTCCCAAGGCCTCTGGCGTGTAACGGCCCAGAAATACCGAACCTGCATGGCGTATCTTCCGAAACAGCTCATCCGGTTGGTCTATGGCCAGCTCAAGATGCTCGGCGGCCAAACGATCGACCAACGGCACAGCCTGATCAAACCGATCCACCACAATTACGGCTCCATGTGCTTTCCAGCTTGTAGAAGCGGTTTCAGCCGTTTCCAATGATTGCAACTGTTCATCTATTTTATCAGTTACTTGGTCAGCAAAGTTACTATCATTTGTAAATAATATTGATTGACTGGTTGGATCATGCTCGGCCTGCGAAAGCAAATCCGCAGCAATCCAATCCGGATCATTTCTCTCATCGGCAACCACAATGATTTCGGAAGGTCCAGCCACCATATCGATGCCAACCACCCCGTAAACCTGCCGCTTGGCTTCGGCCACCCAAGCATTTCCCGGTCCGGTTATGACATCCACCGGGTCAATCTGATTGGTCCCATACGCGAGTGCCGCAACTGCCTGTGCCCCGCCAATCCGCCAAATTTCGTCCACTCCAGACAATTCCGCTGCAGCCAATACCAGAGGATTGACCTGGCCGTTTGGTGTTGGAGTGACCATGATAATCTTGTCCACACCAGCCACTTTGGCGGGAATTGCGTTCATCAAAACAGAGGATGGATAAGCCGCCCGGCCACCGGGAATGTAAATTCCCGCACGCTCTACCGCGTTCCATCTTGCCCCTATCCGGACACCAGCATCATCATTAAAGTCTCTGTTATCAGGTACTTGTCCTTGATGATAATCACTTATTCTTAAGGCCGCCAGTTCCAGAGAAACCCGCAAGGAGGCTTCCATCTCTTCTAGCGCCGTCACACAGTCTGCCTTTGGAATTTTCCAACCGGTCTCTTCAAGATTGTGATGGTCAAACTTCCGCGTCAGCTCTTGAATGGCACGATCGCCGCGATTTTTAACGTCGCTTATGATCGCCTTTACATCGGAAGAAACATCCTCATCCGCCTCTCGCCTCGCATTGACGAGCGTATCGAACCGATCCTCAAAATCGGCATCAGAAATGGAAAGCCGCAATGGCATTAGATTTGCCCTGCCAGTTCTCGGAATTTTTGAACCATTGGCGTCAATTCTGCGCTTCGCATCTTGAAAGCCGCACGGTTCACCACCAACCGCCCGGAGATGTCCAAAATACGATCCGTCTCGATCAAATTATTGGCTTTCAATGTACTACCGGATTCTACCAGATCAACAATATGCCGTGAAAGCCCCAAAGATGGCGCCAGTTCCATCGCCCCATTCAGCTTCACACATTCCGCTTGAATCCCTTTTGATTCAAAATGGCGACTGGTCAGATTGGGATATTTGGTAGCGACCCGCAGGTGAGAAATATTGCCTATTTGTTCTGCATCATCCTTTGGCTGTGCCACCGACAAACGGCAACGCCCTATCCCCAAATCAACCGGTGCATAAAGCTCACTATAGCCAAATTCCTCAATCACATCGGAACCAACAATTCCAATCTGCGCCGCACCATGGGCGACAAAGGTGGCAACATCAAAAGCGCGCACCCGGATGATCGAGATATGATCCTGATTGGTCCCGAACATCAGGCTGCGGTTGGACTTGTCAAAAAAGCCCTCCTCTGGCACTATGCCCACCTGCTTCAAAAGCGGTAGTGCATCGTCGAGTATCCTCCCTTTCGGAATCGCAAAGATTAGTGGTTCGGCCATGATGGCCGCGCTTTAAGGGTTCACAGATAAAAGGGCAATGACCAATGGACATACTCGACGTAGAAGATATCGCTGACGGATTGCGCGGACAGGCCGAACATTGTCTGAACAACGACGCACCGATCACCGCTTCTATCATTGTCGCCCAGATCGCCCTGATGGACAGCGATACCAAATGCGGACAGACAATTCGCAACTGGCCCGGCAAGCCACTGGAAGATGCGATGCCATTGCGCTTGACCGGGGGTATGCATCATTTGCATCTGACCGGTAAAGAACAGCGATTGTCTGCAATCTATACCGGCGAAGTCACCGAACAAGCCGCGATTGATGATATCGTCAAACAAGTCGTCCATGATCATGACGACCAACTGCTTCCCTGGTTTGATAACCCGCCACAAACCAACGAGGCGGGTCGATCCTCCAGCTTTATGTCGGCCTTGCTCTGGCTATCGGGAAAAATCGGTCCGAAGTTCGAGTTGCTGGAAATTGGCGGCAGTGCTGGCGTCAACACAATGATGGAGCGCTACCACTATGATCTCAATGGGGTTGAGGTTGGCCCGGTGGATTCTCCGATGCGGATCAGGCCTGATTGGCGCGGTCCCCCTCCTCCGAAAAACCCGGTAGATATTGTCTCGGTCAAAGCCTGTGATCAAAATCCGATTGATCTGACCGATGATGATATTTCCGGCCGCCTGAAAGGTTATATCTGGCCCGAAATGCCAGAGCGCTTCAAACGGATGGAAGCGGCGATCTCGCTGGCCAAAAACAATCCGCCCGATTTGGTAAAGGCTGATGCAGCCGATTGGGTTGAGACGCAATTACAAGAGCCGCAAGAAAGCGGGGTAACTCGCGTGCTCATGCATTCGATCGTATGGCAATATCTCCCGCAGCAGACAAAGAACAGGATTACCGAGGCGATGGAAAAGGCCGGAGAGAACGCGACAGAAGACAAACCACTGGCCTGGATATCATCGGAAACAAACCGTAAAACCTTTCGACATGAACTAATCGTCCGCCATTGGCCCGGCGGAGAGGATCCAGTCAATCTGGGTCATGCCCATGCGCATGGAATGTGGCTGAACTGGAAGGGATCAGGCGGCTAGATGCGATCCAGTTCGCGCACCGTCTTGTCGGTGATCACATTGCCGGTGTTCAACGTGCTGTTCGGTTCCAGCATCAACACGTGACATTCATCGGTCAGGGCTTCTGGCCGATGCTCGACACCATGCGGAACGACGATCATCTCACCTTCGTCCAAATCGACATCGCCGGTTCGCAACCCCATCCGCATTTTGCCTTTGACAACCAGGAACAATTCATCCTCAACATCATGGTGATGCCAATCAAACTTGCCCTGAAACTTGGCAAGTTTAACCTGAACATCATTGATGTCACCTGCGATTTTGGGAGACCAATTGTCGGAGATACTGCCAAATGCTTCGGTTAGGTTTATTTTTTGAACGGTCGATGTGTTTTTCATACTTCAGTGCTTCCAAATACTGATTTTTTTGAAATCGAAATGTCCTCAAATTGGACGAGGGATAGAACTCAAAATCATTGTCCTCATAATTGAACTCAAAAAATTCAAATTTTTCCCAAGTTATTATGTTGTTCGAATCAGAAATAACTATCGACTTACCTCCACACAAACGGTCACCGCATTGCTCGCAAACAATTATCGCACGTCGATTCTTAGGCAGATCTGCAGGCGCGATTAGAGAAAGTATATCTCTTTGTTTGTTCTCATACTCGTCAAGAGAATGCCCGAGGCAGGTCAGGCCAGTTTTTCCACTGAGCGAGTAAAACGACTCCCCCGAAATTTCAAAATCCAAAAACTCTAAACCATCCGCGGTTTTGGCTGGAACAAGTTTCAGGATATCCATTTAGTACTACCTAGGTACAGTTGCCTTGATCGCCATCGCATGCACTTTCTCCTGCATCAAATCACCAAGGGCCTTGTTCACCATCCTTTGGCGATTGAGGCGCGATTGGCCGTCAAAGCTGGCACATTCAATCTCAACGGTAAAATGCGATTCTCCGCTGCCATCATCGCCAGCATGACCGTGATGCTTCGCACTATCATTGATGACGCTCAGTTTTGAGGGCGAAAGCGCCGCCATCAAACGTTTTTCGATTTCTTGGGCAACGGGGCCTTTTGATTCTGTCTGCATGCTGCCTATATAGTTGCTTCCCGCAATATTGCGAACAACCAGACGGATTTCCTTTTGCCCTCTTCCAATACCAATCGGAAAAAGCCCAACCGCTTTCACGGTCGTGTCGAAACCGATGGGAAGATTTGCGCGATTGAAGGGTGTTCAGAAACCGGTGAGTTTCGCGCGCCTTCCCTATATGGGGCCCGCAATGGCTATGATGGCCCGGGAGAGTATCGCTGGTTATGTCTCGACCATGTTCGTGAATTTAACCAAGGTTACGACTATTTTTCCGGCATGGATCAGGAACAGATTTTCGAGGCTCAGCATCCGATCAGAGGCTGGGACAGCTCCAGACGAATCTATGATGGCCCGGCAGATGCACCTGCCTGGGCCGACTTTGTTGATCCTTTGGACGCAATAGGAGCTAGATTTTCTGCAAACGTTTCTGGTGCGAAAAAACATGTTCCTCCTGTTTCCAATGCAGATCAAAGAGCGCTGAAGACGCTAGGGCTTGGCGAAGATGCACAGCGGTCGGACATTCGCCGCGCCTATTCGGCTTTGGTGCGCAAATACCATCCTGATCGCAATGGCGGTGATCGGAGCCACGAGAAACAGTTGGCAAAAGTGATTGATGCCTATACGCAGCTGAAGGAATCACCGGATTTTAGATAGTGGCTCACTTGTCCGACCTTATCATAAGGACGCGCTGAGTTTTTGAAGGACGAATATGACTGACATACCGAATACCCATCCCAATGGCAGCGGCGAAACTGTAATGGATGCGCCCGATCAGGAAGTAGATGCGCGGGAAGTGTTTGGCATCGACCTGGATATGAAAATCCCGTCTTTCAGCGAAAAGGACGAGCGCGTTCCGGATCTCGATCCATCCTATGTATTTGATCAGGACACCACTGCCGCGATCTTGGCGGGTTTTGCCTTTAATCGCCGGGTGATGGTCCAGGGCTATCACGGAACCGGAAAATCAACGCATATTGAACAAGTGGCTGCACGTTTGAACTGGCCGTGTATCCGGATCAACCTCGACGCGCATATCAGCCGTATTGATCTGGTTGGTCGCGATGCCATTGTACTCAAGGATGGCCAGCAGGTTACCGAGTTCCGGGAAGGTTTGCTCCCTTGGGCACTACAAACACCAACCGCTTTGGTGTTTGATGAATATGATGCGGGTCGCCCAGACGTGATGTTCGTGATCCAGCGGGTTCTGGAAACCGAAGGCAAACTGACCCTGCTCGATCAGAATCGGGTTATCCGTCCCAATCCAAATTTCCGTCTATTTGCAACGGCAAACACTGTTGGTCTCGGCGATACCAGCGGCCTGTATCATGGTACTCAGCAAATCAACCAGGGACAGATGGATCGCTGGAACATTGTGGTAACGCTTAATTATCTGCCCGCTGCAACCGAAGCGAAGGTCATTCTGTCCAAGGTTCCCGATACCGATGATAGTACAGTAGAAAACATGATCAAAGTTGCAGACCTGTCTCGCGAAGGTTTTATCAACGGAGATATCTCTACTGTGATGAGTCCAAGGACCGTCATCAGTTGGGCACAGAACGCCGCGATCTTTAAGAATATTGGCTTCGCCTTCCGTCTCAGCTTCCTCAACAAATGTGATGAAGCAGAGCGGATGCTGGTCGCTGAATATTATCAGCGTGTCTTTGGTGAAGATCTGCCGGAAAGTGTTGTGGGTAGCTAAACCCGCTCATAATCAGCTAGCGCAGGTTATGCATAGCGGAGCCTCTGGCTGGACCGCCAGTCTTTCCGGCCTGATCTCTCCGCCACATTTCGCGCATTCGCCGTAAGTACCGTTATCGATACGCGCAATAGCAGCTTCTATCTGAGCCAGCTCCTGTTCGAAGACGGCCTCTTCACCTTCCAAAACCTCATCCTGTTCTCTCTCAGTGGCTTGATCAGCGAAATCCTGACTATGCGCACTATGAAGCTCTTCCTCAACTCGGCCTAGTCTGCCGGTTAGCTCGACATGTCGCGCTTCAAGTTCAGCCCGGACTTCTGTCCAGTTTGGGTTTTCGCTAGGCATCAGGCCGCCTCCCGGACCATCTTGCCGATTTCATCAAGCAATACCAGGCGTTGTTTTTTCAAATCTTCCGAACGTTCATCGGAAGAAGCTTCAACCCCACTTTCGATCCGGTGAATTTCCCGATTAACATCATGATAGTGCTCTGACAGCCTCTGAAAATGAGTATTCTCGATCTTCAATTTATGAAGGATATCCCCTGCTTCCGGAAATTCGTCATGCAGTTCATGCGGCGTATGTGACATATTTCTTCCCCTCTTTTTCGAAACTCTGTTTCGCGTGTTCAGTTAATATCCATCTGCCATAAGCAACAGATGCAGCCTTTGATTTGGGTCAAATCAGACTTTTAATCTCGCCAAATGCGTGTTATTAGGATAATACACTAAAATGCTTGATCGAACTTCTTATCCCAAACCCAAGCGCCGATGGTACTGGCCATTTGCGAAGCGCGAACAGGATCAAGACAGTTTCTATCAACCACAACCCAGTTCTTGGCCTACCCTGGATGACCACGAGCCAATTGCACCGCTCGAAAAACCGCGCGGGAAGTGGTGGTGGATCAGCCGCGGCATTGCGATGGCAATTTTTCTGTTCATTTTGATGATTGCATATCTTGCAATCACAGCCCCTCTTTCAAAATCCCTGGAACCAATCGCCCCTCCACAAATCACGTTGCTGACATCAGACGGTCAACCAATTGCCCGTAACGGTGCAATTGTGGACGAGCCCGTTGAAATTGAAGAGCTTCCCGATCATGTCGCGGAGGCATTTCTGGCAATTGAGGATCGGCGGTTTTATTCACATTGGGGCGTCGATCCGCGCGGTCTAGCCAGAGCCCTTTGGAACAATCTTACCGGTAGCAGCGGCACACAAGGCGGCAGCACGATCACCCAACAGCTGGCCAAGCTGACATTCCTGACGCCGGAACGCAGTTTGGTTCGCAAAGCACGCGAAATGATGATCGCCTTTTGGCTGGAAACATGGCTAACCAAAGACGAAATTTTGGAACGGTATCTCTCCAACGTCTATTTCGGTGACAATGTCTATGGCCTGCGCGCTGCATCGCTTCATTATTACTATCGCAAGCCAGAAAATCTGAAACCCGAACAGGCAATCATGCTTGCCGGACTGGTCCAAGCGCCTTCTCGACTGGCTCCAACCAAAAACCCGAAACTGGCTGCAAAGCGTGCGAATCTGGTCCGTGGTGCAATGGTTGCAGCTGGTTTTATGTCTCAGGCTGAAATCGATTCTTTGCCCAACCCAAAGCTGGATGTTCGCGCCCGAAATACCGTTCCAACCGGAACATATTTCGCCGATTGGGCCATGCCGCGCGCGCGTGAGTTAACCGATATGAGCTATGAGAAGCTCACACTCACCACAACGCTGGATTCCCGTCTTCAGAAAATTGCCCGACAAGTGGTGGCACGCGCGCCACTTGGGAAGGCGCAGGTTGCCATCGTTGCCATGCGTCCGGATGGAGAGGTCGTTGCGATGATCGGCGGCAAAGAATATGCAAAATCGCCCTTTAATCGCGTGACACAGGCGAAGCGCCAACCTGGAAGCACATTCAAACTGTTCGTCTGGCTCGCAGCTCTGCGTTCGGGAATGATGCCGGATGATATTGTAGACGACAGCCCCATTACCAAAGGCGGTTATTTGCCCAAAAACTATGGCGAAAAATATCGTGGCGATATCAGTCTGAAAGAGGCATTTGCCAGATCAAGCAATGTCGCGTCGGTACGCCTGTTCAACCAGCTTGGCGATGACGCGATTATTCGCGAAGCGAGAAATCTGGGCATGAAATCGCCATTGGCAAAAGATGATCCCAGTCTGGCACTGGGCACATCAACAACGTCATTGCTTGAGCTCACGGCCGCATATGCCGGAGTTGCAGGTAATAGCTGGCCCGCGGAACCTTATGCGTTTAAAAAGGAGGAGCAGAGTTGGACTGAATGGCTGTTCGATTGGCCGGGACGCTATGGTACCAGCACTCATGGCCGGATGCAGGACATGATGCGCTATGCGGTCAATAGCGGTACCGGGCGCGCCGCGCGCTTGTCGATCGCCAACTATGGGAAGACCGGAACAAGCCAGAATAATCGCGATGCGGTATTTGTCGGTTATGCTGGCGAAGGAGAAAACCGTCTGGTTGTCGGGGTGTGGATCGGTAATGACGACAATAGTCCATTGAAAGGCATAAGCGGTGGCGGCTTGCCAGCTCGCATCTGGAAAGATTTTATGCAGCAAGCCGTGCTGGGTAAAACACCCAATAAACAAGCAAAACCAGAGAAGACACCTGATCCTGACGGGCCGATAACACCGCTAGATCTGCCAGAAATTCCGGAGATACCAGACATTCCTGTCGGCAATTCGGAAGTGCGAATAAATCGCGAAGAAGGTGTAACCCTGTCGACTGAGATTGGCGGAATACCGCTTGATCTCAGTATGGATGGAGATGGCTTTCGCGTGGAGGAGCGACAGCGAGAGGTTGAATAGTCCTGATGTCCAATATTTGAACCAGAGCTAACAAAATTCATGGGAAATAGGCCTTTGATTCCCTTCCATAATCCGCTTATGGCTAGCATCAACTATGGCTGACCGATCCAAATTAGATGACTTGAAAGATGTACTTGGCGGCGCAGCACGCGCTATGGCCAAAGAATCCGAAGTGGAGCTTGCATATACAGCGGAAGCACCATCACAGTCCGGTCAACATTTCAAAGTTCCTATGCCAGCACGGGACCTGCCGCAGGAGCAAGTAGCTGAAGCGCGCGGGTTTGCCGATAGTTTTTCCCTGAAGCTCCGCTATCATGACGAGGCAAAACATCGCAGAAATGCGCCACAAGAAGCCATCGCACGAGCCTGCTTTGACGCACTGGAACAAGTTCGTACAGATGCCCTTGGTTCGCGCAATTTGGAAGGCGCGAAAAGTAACCTGACCGCTGCATTGGAAATGCGGATGCGATCCGATCCCATATCACGCGCACAAAGTAGCGATGAAGTACCAATTTCAACCGCCCTCGCCTTGTTAGCGCGCGAGAAACTGACCGGTGAAGCGCCGCCTGAAAATACTGTCAAAGGTCTGGACATGCTCCGCGACTGGATTGAAGAAGGCGCTGGTGCAGACCTTGATGGCCTCAATTTGACATTGGATGATCAGGATAGCTTTGCCCAGCTTTCGACACAGCTTCTGGAACATCTGGATCTTATCAAATCGGACGAAGAAACCGATGCCGATGATAGTGAAGATGATCAGGACGACGACGGCGATGATCAGGATGATGATGGCGCCGATGACGAAGCAACCGGCGATCAGGGCCAATCCGAGATGCGCTCCGAACAATCCGACGACGATGCGCAAGAATCCGAAAGCGAGATGAACGCCGAAGATCTAGAAGAAGGGGCGGAAGACGAGATGGGTGATGCCGGCGATGATGGCATGATGCCCGTTCGCCCCAATCGCCCGATGTCCGATCTGCCACCCAATTTCGATTACACTGCCTGGTCTGAAAAATATGATGAGATTATCAGCGCGACAGAGCTTTGTGATGATGATGAACTGACCCGACTTCGCGCATTCCTGGATCAACAACTGACCAATTTGCAGGGAGCGGTCACCAAATTGGCCAATCGCTTGCAACGCCGTCTGATGGCGCAACAGAATCGTAGCTGGGATTTTGATCAGGAAGAAGGCATGCTGGATGCAGCACGCCTCGCCCGCGTGGTTAGCAACCCTGCGCATAGCCTATCCTACAAGATTGAACGCGAAACCGATTTCCGCGATACCGTGGTGACACTACTCATCGACAATAGCGGCTCGATGCGTGGCCGACCCATTAGTATCGCGGCAATCAGCGCCGATATTATGGCACGCACATTGGAGCGCTGCGGGGTCAAAACCGAAATTCTGGGGTTCACTACCCGCGCCTGGAAAGGTGGTCAGACCCGTGAAGACTGGCTGGCAGCCGATCGTCCGGGAAATCCCGGCCGTCTGAATGACCTGCGCCACATCATTTACAAAAAGGCTGATGAACCCTGGCGACATGCGAAGAAAAACCTCGGCTTGATGATGCGCGAGGGTTTGCTCAAAGAAAATATCGATGGCGAGGCATTGCTATGGGCACATAATCGCCTGATCGGGCGGACCGAAGACCGCCGTATCTTGATGGTGATTTCTGATGGCGCGCCAGTGGATGATAGTACACTCTCGGTTAATCATGGCGCCTATCTGGAAAATCATCTTCGCAAAGTGATCGAATGGATTGAAAACAGGTCACCCGTTCAACTGGTTGCTATTGGCATCGGCCATGATGTCACGCGTTATTACAAAAGGGCCGTAACGATCATGGACGCCGAACAATTAGGCGGGACAATGGTAGAACAATTGGCTGGCCTGTTTGATGAGGAAAATAAATGAACGTAACCGAAGCCGTCACTTCTCGCCGCTCTGTGCGACAGTTTCTCGACAAACCGGTGGACAAAGCTGTTATTGAGCGTGTGTTGGAAACGGCACAGCGTTCCCCTTCCGGAGGCAATACTCAACCGTGGAACGCGGTTGTTGTTAGCGGCAATGAACTAACCCGTATCACCGATGCCATCAAGACCAAGGTACCCGAAGCGCCAATGGGAGAACGGCACGAATATGCGATTTACCCCGGTGAACTGGATGGCCGTTATGAAGAACAACGCCGTGCGGTTGGCAAGGAAATGTTCGCCAGCATAGGTCTAGCACGCGACGATAAAGCCGGACGCATCGCACAAATGGCTAAAAACTGGGACAGTTTCGGTGCGCCGGTTCAGTTGTTCACCTATACTCGAAAATATATGGGGCCACCGCAATGGTCTGATATGGGGATGTGGTTGCAGACTGTAATGTTACTCCTGCGCGAAGAGGGGCTTGATAGTTGCTCACAGGAAATATGGGCACTTTACGGAACATATATGCGCGAACTACTCGGCATCGACGACGATCATATATTTTTCTGTGGTATGGCAATAGGCTATCGTGATCCGGATCATCCAATCAACAACTTTGAAGTTTCTCGGGTGAATCTGTCTGAAAATGTAAAATTTATCGGATTTGATTGACAGTAAACTGTTGAAATATCTTATTTATTTAAAATAGTGTTTCAAAAAGTGACAATTGTCACGAAATCTGCGGTCGCATGTCGATAAATTACTATACCAGACTCGAAGTTCTTCGCTAGAAGCAGTCTTTGAGGGGCATTATCGGGTCGCAAACAACATGGTTCAGCCAGCATCGGCAGGATCAAGATCGTTTGGATGGGGAAAAAATGACCGGCCTAAAACAGCTTAGCTTGCCTCTAGTTGCACTGATGACAGTTGCCAGTCCTTCCATAACACTGGCACAAGGTACGCCCGTCATCTTGCGCGATAGTTTTCCTATCGGGGAAGCTGATGGTATCTTGTGTCAAGTACAGGATCGCAGCCTCGAAAATAAAGCCAAAAACAGCATCTTTGATCGCAGTTGGGCAGTTGTATGTCGAGACTCGGCACGCCCTGTTGGATATGTTTATTCTGCACGCGAACCCGCCGGTGATCTTGTCGATCGTATTTCCAGCCAGCGAGCCGAAAATGTTTCTTGTCCCTCCACATCAAGCGGTTCGATTGAAGGGTTTCAACATAAAGCCTGTCGTTTGACTGATGAGCCGGTTCCCTATTCCATTTATCAGGTAAATCAAAATAACAATATGTATGTAGCGGAAGGTCTTTCCGCTTATGACAGTGCAACATTATTGGCCCTAAAATCGATCGTTGGCGATCAGATTGCGAAAGGGACAATTGATGTCGCCACGACGTCGATTGAAGACCCATTTGCCTTTGCTCGTGTTCAGGCGGCAACATTGAAACCAGAATTGGCTTTGGCCGAAGGCTATCGCCGCAATCTGACAGGAAACTATGCAGAAGCGGCGGCATTTTTTGAAACACTGCAGCAACGTACCACTGGGATGGACGATGATTCGGTCAATCCCGAAGAATATCTGATCAACAGAGCATTACAAAAATCAAACTTGGGTGAGTTTGGCGAAGCCGATCGCTTGTTCGAACAGGCTTTGGGAATAAAAACTAATAACCCGATTACCCAGAGGCTTCGTCGAAATTTTGAAGCCATGCACTTGCTAAACCAAAGGCGGTTTCCCGAAGCAGTTGATAGGTTAAACAAAGCTGTAGA
>Ga0316204_10002915_pt1 | contig 36531 bp, 27 predicted proteins | sample 6monrhotite_MG_2_FD_205661 | JGI IMG/M metagenome (GOLD analysis project Ga0316204, IMG submission 205661) | Microbial mat bacterial communities from mineral coupon in-situ incubated in ocean water Damariscotta River, Maine, United States -... | ecosystem: Environmental > Aquatic > Marine >... | reverse complement strand
GAGGTGACATGGGCGATAGAACGGGATAAAAAACGGGGGACATTCATGGCATAATCCTGTGATTTTTTCTGTTTGGTGATGGATTAAATCACGAAATGCCATGAATGTCGCTTTGTCAAATAACCTAGCATATTGTTCTAACTATACCTTTCGTGGGGATTCGTCAGACTCTGACCCTGACGATCTATTCCATTGATCTTCCCCATTGATTGCCGCTGGCGCTGTCTGAAAGCTCTGGAGAGGTTTTAATGAGAACGCCTTTATATAAGTCGGGCAATCCCTGTTATGGTCGGTCAACCATCGAAAAAGACAACCCGCTGGAATTTGAAGAAATTGAGGGCTGGGACGAATTCACCATCAAAACGGCCCGGCTGGATGACCTTAAGGTTGAAAATATTGGCTTTATAAAAATTGATGTTGAAGGACATGAGCAGGCTGTCTTAAAGGGCGGCCTTCTGACCATTCAAAAAAACAAGCCCGCCTTTTTAATTGAAGCCAATAACAGCCATTCAAAAGAGGCCGTGGAAAAATTGTTCCATTGGGCCAAAACCAACGCTTATCTGGTCTTTTTTATGGCGGAGGAGAAAATATTGCCCTCTTCAAAATATGACATCCCCTATCATCACGATCAAAAACAATTGGAAAATTTCATCCTCATCCATGAAAGCGACGCCGATCGTTTACAAAAATTGACGGATATTTCATAATATTTTCAGAGCCGATCTTATCGTAGGGTGAATTTTCTGGTTTCAAAACCAATGAAGCGGCCACAAAACGGGCTGTTCCTAAAGAACACAAGCGGCGCACTTGGGAGTGGGATTCACTACTCCATCGATTGTTTCACCTGTTATTTGTTATTATGAAAAAGTAAACTAACAGGCATATGGTCACTGTAGCCGAGCCATATTTCTTCCCGCCCAACGTTAATTTCAAAATCTTTTTGGAACACTTTCCCTGCAAAGATATAATCAATATGATATGGCTTGAGGACATTTCTTTGATGAAAAAGAGTCGGCGTTTTTTCCTGCCCTTGTGACTCATTATTTTGCAAATGATACAAACTAACTAACCCAATTGAGTTGAGATCATGAACTACGTCAGTATGGCTCCACCATCTGTCAGGCTTATCCCAAATCTTATTACTGTTAAAGTCACCAGCAACTAGAACTTGGTCTTCCGCCAAGTCAGTTTTATGTAGTTGAAGAAATTTCCAAAACTGTCCCATATATCCAAACACTTCATCGCCTCGGCCTTTTGTCCAAACAGCAACGCATGTATATTTATCATTAATCGAAAAAGGGATAAATTGCCTCAACTCTGATGTTTTCCAAGCAAGTTTAGGATTATCATTGTCTAAGAGATTTAATGATTTGCTCCAGTTTAATCGTTCAAGTTTTATTCCTGGCTTGGCGAAAACGCCAATTCCTTTATTCTTGTTCTCCCCCTCCCAAATATAATTAATCGCCCAAGCTTTATACATTTGAGTAGATTTCTTAGGGTCTTCACATTCCTGCACGATAATTACATCTGCGTCTAAACGTTCGATTTGAACTAACTTATTTCTCAAAGCGCCATTGCAGTTCCATGTCGTTATTTTCATTTGTTTCTATTACAGCCTTTATCAGGTAGGTGAATTCAAATTGCACGTGTGCCACTTGTGTTCACCCATATCTATTGCCGCAGGGCGGCCCTTGTGTCATCCCTGATGTTATTGCCCGGATGGATGATCACCTGATCCCCTATGTCGAGGCCGTTGAGGATTTCGGCCTCTCGGTCATTTTTCTTGCCCACACCCACGGCCCTTAGGCGGGCGCGGCCATCCCGTAGGACGAAGGTTGACCAGTGTTCATTATGACGGAATAAGGCGCTGATGGGGATGTGAAGGACATTTTTCGCCTTGTCAACAATGATACTGGCCTCGACACGAAAAGCATTGCCCAGCGCCTCGGGGCGAAAGGTAATTTCTTCTTGTAATCCGTTATGCCCGGTCATTATTTCCACCAAAAATATATCCCAAGTCCAAACTATAACTTTTACGTTAGCCTTGCAAGCCATGTGAATCATCCGTAAAGTAATATAAAATAGGGATAATTTTCAATGACCAATAATTTGGGACTGCTGACAATTCTGCCGCCGATCGTGGCCATCATCATTGTTTTATGGCGTAAAGAAGTCATTTTGGCGCTTTTTCTGGCTATTCTGACCTCTGAACTTCTCCTGTTGCCTGAGGCTCATATCATATCCCCCCTCAAAGGCTTTATGGGCAGCCTGGAACGCATTACGCATGTTTTTAGCGATGCGGGCAACAGCCGCATCTTAATATTCAGCCTGATGATTGGCGCCCTTCTGGCTTATATGCGAACGTCGGGCGGGGTGACGGCCCTAGTGGAACGCCTCGTGAGCAGCGGCCTTGCCCGAAGCCGCCGGTCAGTCGGGCTCTTAACCGGACTGACCGGCGTGGTGATCTTCATCGAATCCAACCTCAGCGTCCTCACAGCGGGCCTGTTGGCGCGGGGCCTGTTCGACAAATATGGCATGAGCCGCGCAAGGCTCGCCTATATCATCGATAGTACCAGTGCGCCCATTTGCATCCTGATTTTGCTGAATGGCTGGGGGGCTTATATTTTGGCCCTGCTTAGCGGTTATGACTTAAAACAACCCGCCGCCCAAATATTATGGGGTACGGTACCGTTAAATTTCTATGCGCTCATCACTTTGGCCATGGTCTTTTACACGGTGATGACCACCCGCGTTCATGGCCCCATGACGGCAAGCGAGGCCAAGGCCGAAAGTCTCATGACAGACCATCGTCATGACGATCCGCCGACCAAGGCGCGGTATATGCTGGTGCCTTTGCTGACCATGATTTTTGGCATGATGGCTTTTATGCTTTGGACGGGAAATGGGGATATGGCCAAGGGGAACGGGTCTCAATCAATATTATATGCCACGGCTCTGGCCTGTCTTGTGGCGTATCTTATGATGCTCATCAGCCGAAAGTTTAGCCATATTGAATTGGTGGACATCGGCTTCAAAGGCATGGGGGAACTGCTGCCCCTTGTGACCATCGTGTTGTTTTCGCTGGCCCTTGGTGCGAGCCTCAAACAATTAGGCACGGGCCTTTTCATTGCAGGTCTGGTCGGCGACTATCTGCCCCTTGTTCTGGTGGTGCCGATGTTATTTCTGGCTGGTGCTTTGATTTCCTTCACCACGGGCACGTCATGGGGGACATTTGCCCTTCTTATCCCCTTAGGCGTTCCCCTCATTCAAACATTGGGATTGCCGCCCTCTTTGGTGCTTTCTGCCATCTTGGGCGGCGGGGTATTTGGCGACCATTGCTCCCCCATATCCGATACCACGGCCGTGTCGGCCATTGCCAGCGGCTGTGATCTTCTGGAACATGTGAAAACCCAGATGCCCTATGCCCTGACCGCCGGCGGTATGACCCTCGTTCTTTATGTGATCACGAGCTTTATCATGCTTTAAGTCTTTCAAATGGGGTCGTCATCATCATGGGGCTGGAAATAGCTGTGATTTTCTGAGTGGAAAAAGCGATTTTTAAGCTTTATTTACTTATTGAAATTGTATTAGATAACAGTTATGTCTATGAGATAAATAATAATAAGGAAACTTTTTCATGACATCTACACTAAATATTCTCCATAAACTCTCTGTCTCCACCATCGCCCTTGCCGCCGCCTTTACCGCAGGCTCGGCCGCTGCAGAAGACGGCAGCTACGCCCTTGAAGAAATCGTTGTTACCGCGCAGAAAAGAGCGCAAAATCTTCAAGATGTACCCTCATCTGTTGCAACCCTTCGCGGCGAAAAAATGGATATCCTAAAATCTGGCGGCGCGGATATAAAATTCATGTCTGCCCGTGTCCCGAGCCTCTATATTGAAACCTCCTTTGGCCGCACCTTTCCCCGTTTTTATATTCGCGGCCTTGGAAATTCAGATTTTGACTTAAATGCCTCACAGCCTGTCTCGTTGGTCTATGATGGTGTGGTTCTTGAAAATCCCATTTTAAAAGGCGCCCCCGTTTTTGACCTTGACCGTGTTGAAGTTCTGCGCGGGCCGCAAGGTACTCTTTTTGGCCGCAATACCATTGCCGGAATTATTAAATTAGAATCCCGCAAGCCAACACAAGAGACCGACGGTTACATCCGGGCCTCTTATGGACGGTTTAATGCGGTCGAGCTCGAGGGTGCCATCGGCGGTGCCTTGGTGAAAGACAAGCTCTCTGCTCGGGTTTCCGGCATGTACCAACGGCAGGACAATTGGGTTGATAATACCCTAACCGCACAAAAAGGTGATCTTGAAGGTTATGTCGAAGCCGCCGCACGTCTGCAACTTCTTTTCACCCCGACGGAGGATACCACAATTCTCTTGAACGGTCATATCCGCAGCATGGATGGAACAGCAACCGTATTCCGCGCCAATATTATCGAAAGAGGCACCGAAAACCTCGTCGCGGGCTTTGATCGTTTTTCCGTCAGTACCGATGGCGCCAACGAGCAATCCCTTGACGCCCATGGCGCAAACTTAAATATTACCCATAATTTTGGGGAACTTACCTTAACCTCCATCACGGGCTATGAGCATGGTAAGGTCTTTTCTCGGGGGGATATTGACGGCGGCTATGGTGCCGCTTTCTTGGGCGCAGGCAAATATGGGCCGGGCTTCATTCCGTTCCCGTCTGAATCCGCTGGCGAGATCCCAGGTCTTGACCAATGGACACAAGAGGTACGTCTGGCAACGGCTGGCAATGAGACCGTTAATTTTCAAATTGGTGGGTTTTATTTTCATGAAAATCTGACCATCAATAATTACAGTTATGATACGTTCAACAAAGGCGCCATGAATGGTTTTGCAGTTCAAAACCAAAAGACTGAGGCCTATGCGTTTTTTGGAAATGTTGACGTTACAGTGTCCGAGGACTTTAAAGTCACAGCGGGATTAAGATATTCCGATGATAGAAAAGACTTTACCGCGACCAGAACATTATCCCCCTTTGGCGCGCCTAATGTTACGGTGGCAGAAAAGACCAAAGATAACAAAATAAGCTGGGATGTCAGTGGTACCTATAAGGTCAATGAAGGCGTCAATGTCTATGGCCGGGTGGCGAAAGGTTTCCGTGCGCCAAGTATTCAAGGACGCATTACCTTTGGTGATACCAGCTCCGTTGCCACATCTGAAACCATTCATTCCTTTGAGATGGGCGTCAAAGCCGACGTCATGGAAAATCGTGGCCGGATTAATCTCGCCACTTATTATTACAATGTGGATAACCTGCAGTTAACCGCCGTTGGGGGAACAGGCAATGTTACCGAACTTTTAAATGCGAATAAGGTGAAGGGCTATGGTTTTGAAGCGGACATGGAATTTCTGCTCGCGGAAAATTTTTCCACCACTTTGGGCCTCAGCTATAACAGCACGGAAATACAAGATAAAAACCTCAATATTTTCCCGGGCGGTTCTGGCCCGGTTGTTCTCGATCCGGTCAATGCCAATGGCACGGTTTCTCTTGACGGAAACCCCCTGCCTAATGCGCCAAAATGGGTGATGAACTTCACCGCCCGTTATGCCATACCCGTTGAGGGCGGTGAGGTTTTTGCCTTTACCGATTGGGCCTATCGCTCCCGGGTGAATTTCTTCTTATATGAAAGTGTTGAATTTTCAGAGAAGAGCTTGCTTGAAGGCGGCCTGCGCGCCGGATATGTTCATGGTGACAATGAATGGCAAGTGGCGGTTTATGTGCGTAACATCACCAACGACCTGTCACTGACGGGCGGTATTGACTTCAACAATCTCACTGGTTTTGTCAATGAGCCACGCAAATGGGGCATTGAAGCCAAAATGAATTTCTGATCATCCGGCTTTCTGTTGATCATCATTTTAAAGGCAGTCTCTTTTTCTTGGGGCTGCCTTTCGTTTGATTATTCTTACATCAATTCGGTCAAGCCAGCGGCTTTAATCTTTTCATACATGGCCGCCCCTAATGCCTGAACAGCGTTTATTGGCCTGATATAGACCTCAAAATCTATGATCTGGCCGGCGGCGTTCCACCCTATGACGTCGATACCCTTCAGGGAGAATTGACCAATATTAGCACTGAATTCCAACATCCAGATATCACCCACCAGCATTTCCCGATGATAGGTGAAATTTTCAAAAATTTCTGTCACACTGGTCAAAATGAATTTCGCCGCTTCCCTGCCCTGGCGGGGCTTTAAATATAATGGCGTGTGAAACGTTATATCGTCCGCCAGAAGATCATCCAGCATATCCAGATTATGATTAAAGACGACGTTATGCCACCCTGCCAATCTTTCCTGTTCTGTCATATATAAAATCTTTCCTGTTCTGTCCTATAAAAATCTTTCTAAACATGTTGTTCCATTAATAAGTCAGCCGCACAATCACACATCTCATTGATTGGGCTGCTGTCGCTGTAAATGCCATCTATGAGTAAGCGCGCCAACCCGTGAAGAAGGCCCCAACTGACCTGTGCCAGACGCAGGCTGTCCTGCTTTTCCGGTAAAACCCCAAGTTTTTGCCATTTGCGGGTCACGTCAACCTGATCATGAAAAACCTCATAGGATATTTTCTTCAGGCTTTCTGTCGCCTCTTGATTTTTCCAGATGGCACGGCCAAACATCAAATCATAATATTCTGCGTTTTCCACCGCATAGGTCATATACCAATGGATATAGGCCCGGTAACGATCTGCCGGCGACAGGGCGTCATTATTAAAAATCTCATGGGCATTGGTCTGCCATATACGAAACCCTTCCTCCGCCAAGGTGCAAAGCAGGACATTTTTATCCTTGAAATAATGATAGGCCGCCGTGCGGGATACGCCGACCCGATCCGCAAGCTTACGCAAAGACACCGCCTCCACACCACCGTCGCGGATCATCATGCGGGCGCTATCGATCAAACTCTTGCGTAAATCCCCATGATGATAGTTTTTATCCTTCACTGTTTGTCCTTGACGAATATAACCCACTTTGTCCTTACGACTATAATCCATATCAGCTGCCGAAGGCACCATAACCTCAGGTGAAAAGTCATTCTATAGACTAATCTTGACACTGTCAAATTACGATGTTATAAGGTCTGAAAAGATAGGGTCATGACAGGGAAATATCCCTGCTTCATTCCTGACCATATTGGTATTAACGTTAAAGGAACCAGCTCTATGTCCTCCCCCTATCCCACATTGCTCAGCCCCCTTGATCTAGGCTTTACCACCCTCAAAAACCGCGTGCTTATGGGGTCGATGCATACCGGACTCGAAGAAGCCAAAGACGGCCACCATCGGCAAGCGGTCTATTTTGCAGAACGGGCGCGGGGCGGCGTCGGCCTCATCGTTACGGGCGGTATTGGCCCAAATCGCGCGGCTTCCGTCCATGCGGGATCGAAAATTCTGGAAACAGACGAAGATGTGGCGCATCATAAAATCATCACCGACGCCGTGCATGAGGCGGATGGTAAAATATGTCTGCAGATTTTGCATACGGGCCGCTATGCCTATAATGACAAGCTCATTGCGCCGTCCCCTATTCAGGCCCCTATCAATCCTTTTGTCCCCCGCGAAGTCACCGCGAACGATATCGAACATGAAATTAAAGCCTTTGTCACCTCTTCTATTTTAGCTCAAAAAGCCGGTTATGACGGCGTTGAAATTATGGGATCTGAAGGTTATTTCCTCAATCAATTCATTGCCACACGCACCAACAAACGCACCGATGACTGGGGCGGGAGTTATCAAAACCGCATTCGCCTTTCTGTGGAAATTGTGCGGCGCGTCCGGGAGGCCGTGGGCGAAAAATTCATCATTATCTTCCGCCTGTCCATGATGGATTTGGTCGAAGGCGGCAGCAGCCACGATGAAGTGATCGAGCTTGGCAAGGCCATTGAAAAAGCGGGCGCCACATTGATTAATACGGGCATTGGCTGGCACGAGGCGCGCATTCCAACCATCATCACCAAGGTTCCCCGCGCCGCCTTCACCTGGGTGACGGCCGAATTCCGTAAATCATTATCCATTCCCGTGATCACGTCCAACCGCATTAATACGCCCGGCGTCGCCGAAGAGGTCTTGGCCCGAGGGGATGCGGATATGGTGTCCATGGCGCGGCCTTTCCTTGCGGACCCTTATTTTATGATCAAGGCCAAAGAAGGCCGCACCGACGAGATCAATACTTGTATCGCCTGCAATCAAGCCTGCCTAGATCATATCTTTGTCGGGAAAATTGCCAGCTGCCTGGTTAATCCTGCGGCCTGCCACGAAGAAGAATTCAGCTTTACGGCGACAGAAAATCCGAAAAAAATTGCGGTGATCGGCGCAGGCCCGGCGGGTCTTGCCTTTGCGACAACTGCCGCAAGAAGAGGCCATGACGTCAGTCTTTATGAGGCCGCCGCAGAAATTGGCGGACAGTTTAATTTGGCCAAGAAAATTCCTGGCAAGGAAGAATTCTCCGAAACCTTGCGCTATTATGGCCGTCAAATAGAGCTAACGGGCGTTAAATTACACGTAAATAGCCGCGTCACGCCTGAGCAATTAAATAAGAGCGATTTTGACGAAATTGTGCTTTCCACGGGTATTGAGCCGCGCACCCCCCATATAGACGGCATCACCCACCCCAAGGTCTTATCTTACCGCGAGGTCATAAAAGGCGCCGCCGTGGGCAAGAAAGTTGCCCTTATCGGGGCAGGCGGCATCGGGTTTGATGTGGCGGAACTCTTGTGTCATGACGGCATATCCACCAGTCTTGATATTCCGGCCTTCATGGCAGAATGGGGCATCGATATGACCTTCACAGCCCGGGGCGGCGTTGAGGGGATGACACAACATATTGCGCCGTCGCCGCGCGAGGTGACGCTTCTTCAACGCAAAGATTCAAAAGTCGGCGCGGGCCTTGGAAAAACCAGCGGCTGGGCCCACCGAACCGGCCTCAAAAATAAAGGCGTAAAAATGATCGCGGGCTGTGATTATCACAAAATTGATGATCAGGGCCTCCATTTCACTGCCGGCGGTGAACCACACGTCCTTGACGTGGATCATATTATTATCTGTGCGGGGCAGACCCCTTTGCGGGATCTGGTGACGGGCCTTGAAAAACCATATCATCTCATTGGCGGCGCGGATGTGGCCATGGAACTTGATGCCAAACGCGCCATTGATCAGGGCACGCGGCTTGCTGGCGCGCTCTAAATACGCCTTGTGGGCAGACGAAATAACCTTTGCAACGATTTGTTAGATATTTTGTGGCATAAGCGACATAATATTTTCTAGCTCGTAAAAATAAGCAAAGGCATCATACTATGCGTCTGAAGGCGGAAGACTTAAAAAATAACCTCAGGGGTTCAAACTATTGGCTGTTTAAAATAAGATCAATCGGATTGATGACGTTATGTAGCGGCCTTGTTTTAACCGCGCCTATTCCCGCATTTCAAGGTCATGCCACAACCATAGCCCAAACGCGTCAAGCCGAGGTAGCCTATGAGAAAGCCCTCATAAATTTTCAAAATGGTGACCTTGCCGAGGCTAAGATTCACTTAAAAAATGGTCTTAATGCCGACCCGCGACATTTATCATCACGCATTCTAATGGCTGAAATTCTCATTAAAGAAGGTGACGGTGCCGGTGCGGAGGTTGCCCTTAATTTCGCCAAAGAGCGCGGGGCAGACTATAACAGCCTTATCGTCTTATATGGCTATGCCTATATTTTGCAGGGTAAAAATAAATATCTTCTGGATGTTATTCGCAGCGGAAATCGCGGCAATAATATAGAGACAGAAATTGCCTATCTGCGCGGGCAGGCCTATTTTAACCATAAACAAATTGCCAACGCCAGGCTCAGCTATCAAAAGGCCCTGGACCGCAAACCGAATTTTCAAAAAGCCAAGCTTGGTTTGGCACAGATTGAGATTGCGCATAAAAATTACAGCCAGGCCCTGCCCTATATTGACAGCGTTCTGGCAGAACCAAAGCCAGACAACAACGCCTGGATATTAAAAGCAAAGATATATAAGAGGCAAGGATTCACGCAAAAAGCCATCGCGGCCATCAACAAGGCTTTGTCCGTGGATTCCCGTAATATTCTCTCCCGTATCACCCGCGCCAGCCTACTTATTAACGTCAAGAATTATAAAGATGCCGAAAAGGACGTGAATTTTATTCTGGATCACTATCCCCGGGAGCCCCACGCCCAGTATCTCAAAGCCATTATTACCGCTGCGCGCGGCGATTTTGCCCTGTCAAAGGCAAATATGGCGGAAATTTTGACAACCCTAAGATCATTGCCGCCCAAATTAATGGAAGACAATCCCGGCTATTATTATTTGGCTGGCCTCACCAATATCCAATTTGGCAATCCTGACGAGGCACGGGATAATCTTCATAGATATTTGAAATTAGAGCCAGACGATGTCAGCGCCATGCGGCTTCTTGGCGCATTGGAATTCCGGGCCGGTGATCCGCTGGCGGCAAATGTCGTGCTGGCTTCGGCCAACCGTCATCAGCCCAATAACCCGACAACCTTGACGATGCTGGGCCTGGTTTACCTTAAATTGGGTAATATAGAGAAGGCCAATTATTATTTGGAATCTGTCACCAAAATTCTACCTCAGTCATCGGAAAGCCTGGCCAATCTTGCGCGCGGGAAAATGGCCGCCGGATCTTTCGATGAAGCCATAAATAATCTGTTAAAAGCCGCGCAGCATAATCTTGACAATGTGGATGTGAAGCTGTTGTTAATCAAGGCATATCAGCAGTCCGGGCAATATGATAAAGCCCTTAAAATTATTCAAGACTTAAGAAAAAAGGAGCCGGACAATCCTTTTCTTCTTAATCTTTACGGCACGCAAGTTGGCCTAAAGGGCGACCTTAAAGAGGCCCGGAAAAGCTACGAAAAAGCCTTGCAGCTCGACAAGAATAACCTTGCCAGCCTGATATATCTCTCCCGTATGGATGTTTTAGAGGGCCGAACAGATATTGCCATAGATGGGCTTCGTACCCGGTTACATAACGTGCCAGACAATCCGAATTTAATGCAGGAATTGGCTAATATTTATCGGCTTCTCAAGAACCCTAAAGAAGCCCTTTTCTGGTATAAAAAAGCCTATGCCGTTCAACGTAACGAATTTCCAGCTTTACGTAACTTAGTTGACGGTTATGTCATGAATAATGACCTTAAATTGGCCCTTCAAACCACAGCGGAATTCATCAGACGTTTTCCAAAACATGCGGAGGCCTATAGCCTGCTCGGCGCCCTCTACCAGCAGGCAGGCGACCCCGCGCAAGCCATCATAAATTTCAAGTTTGCCGTCGACTATGCCATAAAGCGGGGAGACGCCCTGCTCACCTTGGCTGATGCCCAATTGAAAAATAATAATCGAAAAGCGGCACGGCAAACCCTCAATAAAGCCGTGGCTTGGGATCCAGATCTTGTGGGGGCTTATATTGCCCTGATTAATATGACCGTTGAAGATGTCGATCCTGAAACAGGCTTTGTCCTCTTGAACAATCTTCGCAGGATAATAAAGGCTGATAATCCCGCAGCGGATATTTTGACCGGTGATTTGCAGTTGGCCCTAAAAAATTATAGCCAAGCGGAGAAATCATATCATGCCGCCCTCAAAATTGGCGATAATTCTATGGCCATTATCGGACTCTATAAAACATACCAACAGTCTGGCCGCACAGCAGACGCCATCGCCGTCCTGGAAGGCTGGCATGAAAAATACCCGCAGGATATCAGAACATCCCTGGCCCTCGGCAATGCCTACAAACGAGCTGGGCAAATGACAAAATCCGTGATTTTTCTTGAGAATTTGCTTCAGAGAAACCCCAATATGCCCCTTATTCTCAATAACGCCGCCTCGGCAAATTTTGCTGCCGGACAGGCGGATAAGGCCTTGGATTATGCCCGAAAAGCCAACGCGGCCTTACCGGATAACGCCAATATATTGGATACCCTGGCCTGGATTGAAACGCGCCGGGGAGATCCCGAAGCTGCCCTTCCCCTCCTGCGAAGAGCCGTGGTCTTACGCTTCCGTGATCCCGAGATAAAATACCATCTCGCCATCACTTTGGATAAATTAAATCGGCGCGCGGAAGCCCATAAACTATTGTCCGAGGCGCTTTCTTCCGAAATCAATTTTCCGGAAAGAGAGGCCGCCAAAGCCACGCTCAAGCAATGGAACCATTAAGTCATCGCTGCCTTTGAAGGGAGCTTAGTCAAACGCCTCATCCCAATCGCCTTTGGTAGAGGCCTTTGAATATTCTGTGGAGCGATTTTCAAAGAAGTTGGCATGCTCAACCCCATTCAAGATTTCGTCCATCCACGGCAAGGGATTATTGCCCACAAAATAGATCGGCGACAAATTCAATTGGGTTAATCGCCGGTCGGCGATATAACGAATATAGCTCTTCACATCACTTGCCTTGAGGCCTTCAATATCACCCATTTCAAAAGCGAGGTCGATAAAGGCATCTTCATGATCAACAATAGTCATGCAGGCCTGTGTCAAGTCGTCCTGTAATGCCGCCGTCCAAACTTCCGGATTTTCCTGCACAAAAGTATGAAACAGCTGAATGATGCTATTGGTATGAAGGCTTTCGTCCCGAACCGACCATGTCACGATCTGCCCCATGCCCTTCATTTTATTATGGCGCGGGAAGTTCATTAAAATGGCAAAAGAGGCAAAAAGTTGCAGCCCTTCGGTAAAGCCGCCAAATACAGCCAGCGTCTTGGCGATATCTTCTTTGGTATCCACGCCCCAAACCTGCATATAATCATATTTGGCCTTCATCTCATCATATTTCAGGAAGGCTTCATATTCCGTCTCCGGGATACCTAATGTATCGAGCAAATGGCTATAGGCCGCCACGTGAACCGTTTCCATATTGGAAAAAGCCGCCAGCATCATCTGGATTTCGGTCGGTTTAAAGACCCGCGTATAATGGCGCATATAACAATTATTGACTTCCACATCCGCTTGGGTGAAAAAACGGAAAATCTGCATCAACAGATGTTTTTCCCCCGGCGTGATTTTCATATTCCAATCTTTGACATCATCCGCCATGGGGACTTCTTCAGGCAACCAATGAATGCGCTGCTGCATCAACCAGGCATCATATGCCCAGGGGTACTGAAAGGGTTTATAGAAAATGCGTTCCTCAAGAAGAGACATAGATGTGATGACCTTAACGTTATGTAATATGATTGAATAAAATTATGTGAGTTGCTGTGGGGGGCTCTACGTTGATTGCTCAGCCCCTCTATTGGCAAGACAAACATTCTTCATAGTCTGGGGCGTCTTGGGCCTGTGTCACGGCTTCCGGTTTAACCATCACTTTATTTCTACCCTTGGCGCTTTGGGCACTTTCGGCCCGCTGTATGGAGAGGGAACGGCAATAATAAAGGCTTTTCACGCCCTTTTTCCAGGCTTGGTAATGGATCTGATGCAAATCCCGTTTATGAACATCCGCCGGCAAGAAAATATTGACTGACTGCGCTTGATCCACCATTGGCGCCCGATCCGCCGCATGTTCAACCACCCAGCGCTGATCCAGCTCAAAAGCCGTCTTGAACACGTCTTTTTCAAGATCGTCCAGAAAATCAAGATGCTGTATAGAGCCGCCATTAATGGTGATAGACGACCATATTTCATCGTTATTCATGCCTTTTTTCGTCAGCAAGCGGTTCAAGGCCCGGCTTCGGACATTAAAGGAGCCGGACAAGGTTTTCTGGGTAAAGCTATTGGCTGCAATGGGTTCAATTCCGGGGCTGGCCCCGCCGCAAATAATCGAAATGGACGCTGTTGGGGCAATGGCCGTTTTATTTGAGAAACGTTCTTTTATGCCATAGTCTGCCGCATCGGGGCAGGCGCCCTTTTCTTCGGCCAAAAGTTTCGAGGCCCGGTTGACCCCTTCCTGAATATGTTTAAATATTCTTTTATTCCACACCTGCGCCATAACAGATTCAAAAGGGATCATCCGCTCTTGTAGAAAACTATGAAAACCCATGGCCCCAAGTCCCACGCTACGTTCCCGCATGGCCGCATAGGTCGCCCGTGACATGCTTTCCGGGGCACGTTCGATAAAATCTTCCAAGACATTATCTAAAAACCGCATCACATCTGTGATAAACAGTTCATTGTCTTTCCAAGAATCATATTTCTCCAGATTGATTGACGACAAACAGCAAACCGCCGTCCGTTCCTTACCCAAATGATCCCGACCTGTCGGCAGGGTAATTTCACAGCAAAGATTAGATGTTTTAACATTCAATCCCGAAAGTTTGTGATGTTCTGGGATGGCATTATTAACATGGTCGCTGAACAACATATAGGGCTCACCCGTTTCAATACGGGCCGTCAATATACGAATCCATAGCCCGCGCGCAGACAGTGTTTTCTGCACACTATTATCATGGGGGCTCAGCAAGGCCCAGTCTTCGTCATTTTCAACGGCGCGCATAAAGGCGTCAGAAATGGCGATTCCATGATGAAGATTCAGCGCCTTGCGGTTCGGATCACCACCTGTTGGACGGCGAATTTCGATAAATTCTTCAATTTCTGGATGGCTAATGGGCAAATAAACCGCCGCGCTCCCGCGCCGAAGGGAGCCTTGAGATATGGCCAGTGTCTGGCTATCCATCACCCGAATGAAGGGGATAATACCGGATGTTTTGCCATTGGTTGAAACGCCTTCGCCAATGGAACGCAAATTGCCCCAATAGCTGCCAATGCCGCCGCCCTTGGAGGCAAGCCACACATTTTCATTCCATAAATCAACAATACCGCTCAGGCTATCATTGGCCTCGTTAAGAAAACAGGAAATGGGTAAGCCGCGCTTCGTCCCGCCATTACTTAGAATGGGGGTGGCGGGCATAAACCAAAGCTGGCTGATATAATCATAAAGCCGTTGGGCGTGCGCCTGATCATCACTATAATAACTGGCCACGCGCGCAAAGAGATCCTGAAAATTTTCATCCGGCATCAAATAACGATCCGTCAATGTTGCCTTGCCAAAATCCGTTAACAAGGCGTCCCGCTCAAGAACTGTTTCTACCCTTGAATGATTTTTTACCTGTACGACTTCTTTAAATAAAGTAGTTGCCACGCCACGCGCTCCCGCTGATTAAATTCATATTTTATGAATCACCTTATTCATTATACCACATAAGCCTCTTATTCAGAGGGTCATAGTCCGTATAAACCGTTATTGTTTTTGTTCGATTGCGAAAATTTAATTTTCTGGAATATTTCAAAACACTCTTGGTGATTTGCTCACGGCTTTTTTATAATGCTTAACTCTAGAGCCTTATAGAATAACAACAATTTGGTTTTTAACTCTTTAAATTTCCCTCCGACACAAGATATGGTATTTTGAGCCTGACATAATGTCAACCACTAGATATTTTTGATTTCGGCTTGACTTTCAAAAAAAACAGCAAATGCCCTAAGAAAACCCGGAAAAAATCTCTTAAAAACGCTGAAAAAACACTGAAAAAACACTGAAAATATTCTAAAAAAAATTCTAAAAAAATTATAGCACGGGCACTTTATTTTTTTGCCCCATCGACTCCAGTATTTAGCCAAATAACATCTGTATCGTCCCGTTCTTGCCATATATTTTAGCAGCCTGATTAAAAATGAGGCTTCAAAATGGCTAACTTTTAGTCATAATAAATTTTTCTTAAGCTCGGCAACAATATAGAATATCTTTTTTATTAATTTAAGTCATTGTTAAATATAGAAATTATGCATATTTCAGCCTCTAATAGCCTTATATTTTCTGATGAATCACTTGATTTTCACCCTCATTGCAAGTAGACAGAAAAAGAAGATTATAATAAAACTATGCTAAAATTCTGCAGTAAATTTTGTCATGACAAAAAATCAGCAGAATATTTATGTCAGTCTTTATATCCTCACATCTGTTATAGTGAGACGTCTTCCTTGGCCCAAAACAGAAAAAGACATCGCCCTCTTTCTCAATAAGAAGCCATAGGAAGAGATCATGAGGGACTGGCTTTATAACAGAATATTAAGGTCCAGTCTGTCTTGCTTAAAGACGGATGGGATTTGTGCGCGGAATTTATAAAAATTTTAAGTCGAGGAGTATTTCAGGAATGACCCCAAAGGTGCCATTAAACATGGTTGGTTTACCGACCCCTCAGGGCCTCTATAATCCGGCCAATGAACATGACAATTGCGGTATTGGCTTTGTGGCCAATATCAAGGGTGTGAAAAGTCATGATATCATTGCAAATGGCTTAAAAATTCTGGAAAATTTAACCCATCGCGGCGCGGTGGGGGCTGACCCGCTGTCTGGCGATGGGGCGGGTATCCTCTTGCAAATGCCTGACGAATTCATGCAGGCCGCCGCGAAAGAAGAGGGCATCAGCCTGCCTGTTCTTGGGGACTACGGCGTCCTGATGATGTTCATTCCTCATGATAAAAAAATAGCAAAGAAGATTAAAGATGTCTTTGAAAATCTGGTTAAGCAAGAAGGCCAGAAATTTCTTGGCTGGCGAGATGTCCCTACAGATAACAGCGGATTTAGTGAGGGTGTTATCGCCTCTGAACCGGCCATTGTACAGGGCTTTGTGGCTATTGGCGAAAATTGTAAATCCAACGCAGACTTTGAATTAAAGCTCTATCTGATCCGCAAACAGCTGTCCAATATCACCTTTGATATGGCAGAAGACACCCGCCAATATTACGGCTGCAGCTGCTCTAGCCGCACGCTTCTTTATAAGGGCATGCTTTTGGCCAGTCAGGTTGGCGTCTATTATAAAGATTTAACCGATACGCGCATGACATCGGCCCTTGCCCTCGTGCATCAAAGATTTTCCACTAATACTTTTCCCACATGGGGCTTGGCACAGCCTTTCCGCATGGTTTGCCATAATGGGGAGATCAATACGGTACGCGGTAATGTTAATTGGATGGCATCGCGCCGTTTCAGTATGGAATCAACCGTCCTTGGGGATGACCTCGAAAAACTCTGGCCTTTGATTCCGGAAGGTATTTCAGATACCGCTAGCTTTGATAACGCGCTCGAACTTCTGGTGGCGGGGGGCTATAGTATTGTTCATGCCATGATGATGCTGATACCCGAAGCCTGGGCAGGCAATCCCCTGATGGATGAAAAACGCCGCGCTTTTTATGAATATCATGCCGCCCTGATGGAGCCTTGGGACGGGCCAGCGGCCATGGCCTTTACGGACGGCACCCTGATTGGCGCGACTCTCGACCGCAACGGTTTGCGTCCGGCGCGTTATCTTGTGACCGATGATGACATGGTGATCTTGGCTTCGGAAATGGGCGTATTGCCTATTCCAGAAGATAAAATAGTCACAAAATGGCGCTTGCAGCCCGGGAAAATGCTTCTGATCGACACCAAGCAAGGCCGTATTATCAGTGATGATGAGATTAAGGCCGAGCTTTCAGGCGCCTATGATTATGAAGCCATTCTCGCCCGCACCCAAATTAAATTGGAAGACCTGCCCGCAGAATTCGCCCCGCATCATGAAACAAATATATCTTTGCTCAAGCGTCAGCAGGCTTTTGGTTATACCCAAGAAGATATTAAACTTCTGCTGCCCCCGATGACCGCCAGCGCCCAGGAAGCCCTTGGCTCCATGGGCACGGATACGCCGATCTCGGCCCTGTCCAGCAAATCCAAATTACTCTATAGCTATTTCAAGCAGAATTTCGCCCAAGTGACCAATCCGCCCATCGATCCCATTCGGGAAGAAGCCGTGATGTCGCTGGTATCCTTTATCGGCCCCCGGCCAAATTTGCTCGACCTTGAAGGGGTCGGCACCCATAAAAGACTGGAAGTCAGCCAACCTATTCTAAGCAATGAAGATTTAGAAAAAATCCGTACCATTGGCGATATTCCGGATAATAATTTCAAGACCGTCACCATTGACGTAACCTATGATGCCGCACAAGGCGAGGCCGGCATGGATAACGCCATTGAAAGCATCTGCCTGCTGGCCGAGGTATCGGTCATTGAAGGCGACAATATTATCATTTTATCAGACCGCAATGTTCGTGATGATCGCATTGCTATTCCAGCCTTGCTGGCCACATCTGCGGTTCATCATTATTTGATCCGCAAGGGGCTACGCACGTCCGTTGGCCTTGTTGTGGAAACTGGCGAGGCCCGCGAAGTCCACCATTTTTGCACCCTCGCAGGATATGGTGCAGAAGCCATTAATCCTTACCTTGCCTTTGAAACAATTTCTGCCTTTGCCCCTGACTTATTGGGGGACACGGATCCCCGCACCGCGCGCATGCGTTATACAAAAGCCGTCGATAAAGGCATCTTAAAGGTCATGTCCAAGATGGGTATCTCCACCTATCAATCCTATTGCGGGGCGCAGATTTTTGATGCGGTGGGCCTCAATAGTGACTTTATCAAGAAATATTTCACCAATACCCAAAGCAATATCGAAGGCGTTGGCTTAAAGGAAGTGGCCCGGGAGACAGTGATGCGCCATGAACAGGCCTTTACCGATAGCTTGGTTTATAACAATGCGCTGGATGTGGGCGGGGAATATGCGGTGCGGTTGCGCGGGGAAGATCATATGTGGACATCTGATACCGTCAGCAGCCTGCAACATGCGGTTCGCGGCAGCAATCAGGATCAATATGATGCCTATGCCCGTGCCATAAATGAACAGTCCGAGCGGCTTTTAACCCCGCGCGGTCTCTTTAAAATAAAACTGGCCGATCAGCCCATCCCGCTTGAAGAAGTTGAACCCGCCAGCGAAATTGTCAAACGCTTTGTGACCGGCGCCATGTCATTTGGTTCCATCAGCCGCGAAGCCCACACCAACCTTGCCATTGCCATGAATCGTATTGGCGGAAAGTCCAATACGGGCGAGGGCGGGGAAGAGCCGGATCGCTTCACACCGGATCGTAACGGTGACTTACGCCGCAGTGCCATCAAACAGGTCGCCTCTGGTCGTTTCGGTGTCACAACGGAATATCTGGTCAATGCGGACGAAATTCAAATCAAAATGGCCCAAGGCGCCAAACCCGGTGAAGGGGGACAGCTCCCCGGCCATAAGGTAGATGCAGTTATTGCCAAGGTGCGGCATTCCACGCCTGGCGTGGGCCTTATCTCACCGCCGCCCCATCATGACATCTATTCCATTGAGGATTTAGCCCAGCTGATTTATGACCTGAAAAATGTGAACCCAAAGGCCCGCATCAGCGTTAAACTGGTATCGGAAATCGGAGTCGGTACAGTTGCCGCAGGCGTTTCAAAAGCCAAGGCGGATCATTTAACCGTTTCAGGCTATGACGGCGGCACAGGGGCCAGCCCCCTGACCAGTATTAAAAATGCAGGATCCCCGTGGGAAATGGGCTTGGCGGAAACCCAGCAAACCCTTGTATTGAATAAATTACGAAACCGCATTTCTGTCCAGGTGGACGGCGGCTTGAAAACAGGACGCGATGTGATCATCGGGGCGCTTCTTGGTGCCGATGAATTCGGCTTTGCCACAGCGCCCTTAATCGCGAGCGGCTGTATCATGATGCGTAAATGTCACCTGAATACCTGCCCAGTTGGCGTGGCAACCCAAGATCCCGTGCTCCGGCGGAAATTCAAAGGCAAGCCAGAACATGTGGTGAATTTTTTCTTCTTTGTTGCCGAAGAAGCCCGAAAAATAATGGCTCATATGGGCGTTCGTCACCTAAGCGAAATTATAGGTCACGCCGATTTGCTCAGTAAGAATGCCGCCATCAAACATTGGAAAGCCGACGGACTGGATTTTAGCAAGTTATTTCATATGCCAATTCATGACCAGGCCGCCCTGTCCAACACCGCCGTGCAGCACCATGATTTGGATCATATCCTTGACCAAAAATTATTGACCTTGTCCAAGGCGGCCTTGGACAATAAAACGCCCGTGTCTCTTGAAGAAAAAATTTCTAATGTGGATCGGTCGTGCGGGGCCTTATTATCGGGACGTGTGGCAGAAAAATACGGCCATGCTGGCTTGCCTGATGGCACCATCCACATCAAACTTTCCGGCACCGCAGGTCAAAGCTTTGGGGCCTTTCTTGCCAAAGGAATTACCCTAGAATTGTCCGGTGAGGCCAATGATTATGTGGGCAAAGGCCTCAGCGGCGGGCGCCTTGTGATCTATCCGCCAAAGACCAGTAAAATTATCCCTGAAAAGAGCATCATTGCCGGCAATACGGTTCTGTATGGTGCTATTAATGGCGAATGTTATTTCTGCGGCGTGGCGGGCGAGCGCTTTGCGGTGCGTAATTCCGGTGCCATTGCAGTTGTTGAGGGAGTCGGCGATCACGGCCTTGAATATATGACCGGCGGCTGCGTTGTCGTGATTGGGCAAACAGGCCGGAATTTTGCGGCGGGGATGAGCGGCGGCATCGCTTACGTCCTTGACGAGGCGGGCGATTTCGATAGACGCTGTAATTTGGCCATGGTGGAATTGGAGCCGATGCCGGAAGAAGATGCGATGGCCCGCGAACATAAATCAGGTGATTTGGAAACTCATGGCAAGGTCGATGTCCTACGCAATAATATGTCAGGCGATGATGTGGAGCGGCTCGTAACATTGCTTGAAAATCATGCGCGTTATACCGGGAGCTCCCGCGCGCGAACGATCCTGGATAACCTGGACGTCTATTTGCCAAAATTTGTCAAGGTCATGCCCGTAGAATATCGCCGCGCGTTACAAGAAATGGCCCCGACCCAAACGGTCTTATCTGCCTATACGGGGCAAACATTAAATTAAGGAGCTGAAAATGGGAAAAACCACAGGATTTATGGAATTCACCCGTCAAGAACGGACGTACGCTCCTGCGGGGGACCGGGTACGACATTATGATGAGTTTATCAACCCCTTGTCAGAAAATATGGTGGCGCAACAGGGGGGCCGCTGTATGGATTGCGGTATTCCCTTCTGTCATACAGGATGCCCTGTGAATAATATGATTCCAGATTGGAACGATCTTGTCTGGAAAGAAGATTGGCAAGCGGCGCTAGATGTGTTGCACAGCACCAATAATTTCCCAGAATTTACCGGGCGCGTTTGCCCAGCCCCTTGTGAGGCCGCCTGTACCTTAAACCTCGATGATCAACCTGTGACCATCAAGACAATCGAATGCGCCATCGTGGATAAGGGGTGGCAAGAAGGCTGGATCACGCCCCTCTTGCCGCCGGAAAAAACCGGAAAAAAAGTTGCCGTAGTGGGATCTGGCCCAGCGGGATTGTCCTGCGCGCAACAATTGGCCCGCGCCGGTCATGATGTTTCTGTATATGAGAAAAATCGCCGGCCAGGCGGCCTCCTGCGTTACGGCATCCCCGACTTTAAACTATCAAAAAAATTAATTGATCAACGGATCCAGCAGATGGAACAAGAAGGCGTGACCTTCTGGACCAGTATGGAGGTGGGGGCCGACATCCCGGCAAAACGCCTCAAAGAACATTATGACGCCATCGTCCTGGCCGGCGGCTCGGAACAGCCGCGTGACCTGCCTATTGCGGGCCGTGATCTGGACGGCGTGCATTTTGCCATGGATTTCCTCACCCAGCAAAATCAACGTAACGCCGGCGAGCCGCTGCCCAATAAAAAGGATATTCTGGCCAGCGGCAAAAGAGTGGTCGTGATTGGCGGCGGGGATACCGGCTCCGACTGTGTCGGAACCTCATTCCGTCAGGGGGCCGTGTCCGTCACGCAGATCGAAATTATGCCAAAGCCGCCCGCCCATGAAAACAAAGACCTGACCTGGCCGAATTGGCCCATGAAATTGCGAAGCTCCACATCACAAGAGGAAGGCGCCGACCGGGACTGGAGCATCGCCACAGGCGAGTTTGTCGCCGGGATAGATGGCAAACTGGCGGCCCTCAGATGCCACGACGTTGATGACAACTTCCAAAAAATTGACGGCAGTGAGTTTGAACTGGATGCCGATTTAGTTTTGCTCGCCATGGGCTTCACCAACCCCGTAAAAGAAGGCCTGCTTGAGCAATTAAATGTCACGTTAGATGGCCGAGGGAATGTGGCCGCCACCACCAATGATTATCAAACATCCGTATCAAAAGTTTTTACCGCAGGTGATATGCGGCGCGGACAATCTTTGGTGGTTTGGGCCATCCGCGAAGGCCGTCAAGCCGCGCGCGCCGTTGATAAATTTCTTATGGGTCATTCCAGATTGCCAAGATAAGGGAAAACGCGCTATACCGGAACCTATGTTAAATGACAGGATACGGGTATGGCCAACAATTCGCCACATGATATAGAGCGGCTTTCAAAGATAGAGCAGACAATCACCTATCAGGATCAGCAGATTCAGGATTTAAGTGATATGGTGACCCAGCAATGGCGAGCCATCGACCAGCTTAAAAAACATCTTTCCCAAGCAAAAGAACGTTTGGAAAACCTTGAGAACCCCTCAGATGACTTATCGGATTCTGGTTCACTCACCCATGAAATACCCCCGCATTACTAAGGATAAATAATGGCACTTAAAAAAATATCTTTTCTAGGCCTTGGCGTTATGGGCTATCCCATGGCGGGCCATTTACAAAAAAATGGCCATGAGGTCACGGTATATAACCGCACCATTGAAAAAGCCAAAGAATGGACAACGGAATATGGCGGCAACTATGCAAAAACCCCTGCGGACGCGGCAAGGGATGCGGATATTGTCTTTGCCTGCGTTGGGAATGATGATGACATCAGAGCCATTACATTAGGGAAAGAGGGCGCCTTCTCGGCCATGACGCCGGGGGCCATATTTGTTGACCATACCACCGCGTCGGCCACCGTGGCCCGCGAACTTGACGCGGCGGCCCGCGATAAAGGCTTTGCCTTTCTCGATGCGCCCGTATCTGGTGGTCAAGCGGGGGCCATAAATGGCAAGCTTACCATCATGGTTGGCGGCGATGAAAATATTTTCCAAGACGTCGATCCCATTTTAAGTTGTTACGCCCAAAAAACCAAACTCCTTGGCCCCGCCGGAAGCGGCCAATTGACCAAGATGGTTAATCAAATTTGCATTGCGGGATTAGTTCAGGCCTTATCTGAGGGCATAAATTTTGCGCAATCCGCAGGGTTAGATGCGGCGGCGGTTATTGACGTCATATCCAAGGGTGCTGCGCAAAGCTGGCAGATGGAAAACCGCGCTCAAACCATGATCGATAATCAATTTGATTTCGGTTTTGCCGTTGACTGGATGCGCAAAGATCTGGATATTGTTCTTGATGAGGCACAGCATAACGGGGCGCCGCTACCCGTAACACGTCTGGTGAATGATTTCTATCGTAAGGTACAAGAGAATGGCGGCAATCGCGATGACACGTCTAGCCTTATTACATTGTTAAGGAAGTAAGGATGACCCAGAATATGCCTTCAGATATACCCTCAGAAAACTTTCCCCATTACGGCAAGACCCGATCCATAAAAACAGGTTTCAAACGTCTGTGTCCGAGCTGCGAGAAAGCAAAAATATTTGCAGGCTACTTAAAATTAAAAGATAAATGTCCTCATTGCGCGGCCCCAATTGGTGACATTCGCGCAGATGACTTACCCCCGTATCTCACCATCTTCATAGTGGGTCATATTGTCATACCACTTCTTCTTTTAGTGGAGGCCGTTTATCACCCGCCGACACTCTTCCAAATGATTGTCTGGCCTACGCTCGCTTTGGCTCTTTCCCTAACCTTGCTGCCCGTTCTAAAGGGTGCCGTCGTCGGCCTTATGTGGTCCCTCGGGATGAAAGGCAACGAACAACATTAAAGACAATATATCTAAATAAAGATATGCCTTTAATCATTAAAAAGTTAATCTACTGTAAATACTTTACGCCATATATATAATAGTATACGATAACGATTATCAATATCGTACCATCTCGAATAAGTCACTATACAAATCATATAACGAGGGTTTACGCCCGCGTTATGGATTCAGTATTTTATGGAGAATAAAAATGTTTTTTGGGTCCAATAAAGATAAATCATCCGGTATAGCGCCTGTCAATGTCTTAGATACTAAGGATCAGGACCCCGATATTTACCTTAACGTCCTAGAAACTATTCCCATAAATGTTATGCTGTGTGATAAAAAAAGTTTTAAAATCACCTATGCAAATCAGAAAAGCATAGAAACGCTCAGCACCTTGCGTCACCTTATTCCTATTGATCCAAAAGATTTAATTGGTACCTGTATTGACGCCTTCCACAAGGTTCCTAGCCATCAACGGGCTATGCTTGATGACCCAAGAAACCTGCCTTATCAAACTGTTATCACATTGGGTGACGAATTTCTTGATCTGTTTGTTACGGCAATGGGCAGCGATACCTTCATCCTGACATGGAGCATCGTGACAGAAAAAATAAAGACAGAGAAAGAAACTGTCCGTCTGATGAATATGGTTGATAATATGCCGCTGAACGTCATGACCTGCGATCCTGAAAGTTTCGAAATTGATTATATTAATCAAACAAGTGTTACGACATTACGCACCATTGAACATCTCCTTCCGATTACAGCAGAGCAGGCACTGGGAAGTTGTATCGACATTTTCCATAAAAAACCTATGATGCAAAGAGGCCTTCTCTCTGACCCGAGTAATCTGCCCCACCGCGCCCGCGTTACGCTCGGTGATGAAACACTTGATCTCAATATAAGTGCCATCAAGGATGGAAATCAGACGTATCTTGGCCCGATGGTCACATGGGACATTGTCACAGAACTGGTCGCAGGGGAAAGAGAAGTTCTGGGTATTTCAGAAGGCGTTGCCGCCGCCGCAACAGAGCTGAGTTCCACCTCCGAAACAATGTCTCAAATTGCCATCGAATCTGGTCATAAAACCAATGCGGTTTCCGATAGCGCCCAACAAACCACCGCCAGCATCCAAGGGGTCGCCTCTGCCACAGAAGAATTAACCGCGAGCATCCGTGAAATTCTGCGTAATACCGAAGAGGGTGAGAAAATAACCCAGAAGGCCGTCACCGAAACCAGCGCCAGCAAGGATATGATTGAAAAACTCAGTCAATCCGCCAACGAAATCGGCGAGGTTATTAAATTAATCGAAGAAATCGCCAATCAAACCAACCTGCTTGCCCTCAATGCTACTATCGAGGCCGCGCGCGCAGGTGATGCCGGGAAAGGCTTTGCGGTTGTGGCCGGTGAAGTGAAAGCCCTCTCAGGTCAAACCAGAGCCGCCACCACGGAAATTTCCACTAAGATTACGGATATTCAGCAGGCGACTACGGCGGTGGTGAAAGCCATCGAAGAAATTTCCACTACCGTTGATGTGATGAGTGGCATTAATGGCGAAATAAGCGCCGCTGTTCATGAGCAAAATAATGTTACCAGTGATATCAGCGCTAGCATCCAAATGGAGGCTCAGCGTTCCCAGGAAGTGTCTGCAGACCTCGCTCAAATCAGCCTCATGATTGACAATACAGGGGCGTCATCTGGTGAAATAAATTCAGCAGCCAGTGAATTATCAAGACTTTCCACAAGTCTGACCGAGAGCATTAGAAAAATGCTCTCCCCCGGCAAATAAGGCCCTTTTGGTTTCTTATTTTGACCTTAAATTAAAAAGGTTATCCGTTCAAGGTATCCTGAAAGCGGATTGGTTGGCCGGTCGCTTCATCGGCTAAGATTCCGTCCCACATGACTTTTTTCCCGCGTACGAATGTGCCCACGGGCTTGCCCGTAATTTGCAGGCCGGTAAAGGGGCTCCAGCCACATTTACTTTGCAGCCAATCTTCTTCAATTGTCCATTTTTTCTTCAAATCAACAATCGTTAAATCCGCGTCATAACCCACGGCAAGACGGCCCTTGCCGGCGATATTAAATAAGCGCGCGGGGCCGGCGCTGGTCAAATCAACCAATCTTTCCAGAGAGAGATTGCCTTTATTGACGTGATCGAGCATGAGCGGAAGTAACGTTTGTACCCCAGGCATGCCCGAAGGGCTTTTGGGATAGGGCAGGGCCTTCATTTCTTTTTCATGGGGCGCATGGTCCGACCCCAACACGTCAATAATGCCTGTATGTAAGGCCTTCCACAGGCCAAGGCGTTCGGCTTCGTCCCTGATCGGCGGGTTCATTTGGGCATAAGTTCCTAGCTTTTCGTAACATTCTGGGGCGGACAGGGTTAAATGCTGAGGGGTTACTTCCACCGTCGCCACATCTTTATAGGCGGCCAGAAGCGCCATTTCGTCTTCTGTGGTCACGTGAAGAACATGTATCCTGCGCCCTGTTCTGCGGGCGATTTCCAAAATGCGGTCTGTCGCCTTATAGGCGGTTAGGGCATCACGCCATATGGGATGTTGAGACACGCCGCCTGTTTCAGACAAAGCCTTGCGTTCATTAAGTCTGTCCTCATCTTCCGCATGAATGGCAATCCGGCGTGTCCCATTGGACAATATATCTGCCAATGTTTGATCATCAGAGACCAAAAGATCCCCGGTCGAGGATCCCATGAAGATTTTGATGCCGCAACATCCGGGTAATCTTTCCAATTTATCGAGGTCTTTGGCATTCTTGGCAGAAGCCCCCATATAAAAGGCAAAATCACACCACATGCGATTGGTGGCTCTCTCCACCTTATCCTCCAAGGCGGCTGCCGTCGTGGTTGAAGGTTTGGTATTGGGCATTTCAAACACCGCTGTGACCCCGCCCATAACGGCCGCACGGCTCCCGCTTTCCAAATCTTCTTTGGCCTCGGCCCCAGGCTCTCTAAAATGCACCTGGGTATCGATAACGCCTGGCATAAGATGCAGGCCCCGTGCATCGATAACCTCTTCCGCCTCCACGTCATCTAGATGGCCAATGGCGACAATAATGTCGTCTTTAATGGCCACATCCGTTGCTTCGGTCCCACTATGAGACACACAAATTGCATTTTTAATGAGAATATCAATAGCCACTAGAAAAATTCCTTTGTTTAAGTTACGTTGCTAGGAGTATACTTATTTCGGGAAATCAACAAGACATACCTTGAACAATAATGTAATAATTGACGATTGAGTTGCATATATGCGTAAAACCCACAAAGCCCTCTTCTGCTGCGGCTCTCGACCAGAGTTAATTAAAATATCACCGGTTTATCACAACTTAAAATCCATTCCCCAAATCACCACGCTCCTCTGTAATACGGGTCAGCATCGGGATTTATTACCGCCCCATCTTGACCATTTACATATCACGCCTGATTTTCAACTGACGGTAATGCACGACAGGCAAGACCTTGACGCACTTATGGAGCAATTGTTCCTACAATTACCTCAAGTTATCGATCAGGCCAAACCGGATATGATGATCATTCAGGGAGATACCGCAAGCACGTTGGCCGCTGCCATCATCGCGCGCAAGGAAAATATCCCCATTGCCCATATTGAAGCCGGACTAAGAACCCACGATAAAAAATCACCCTTTCCGGAAGAAATATACAGGCAGAATATTTCAGCGCTGGCGCAATGGCATTTCTGCCCGACCCAAAGGGCGCGGCTAAATCTGCTACAAGAAGGCATATCGGATGAGACTATCGCCGTGACGGGCAATACATCTGTGGATATGGTTCTCAGTACATATGACAAATTGTCCCCTGATGACCGCCCTATTCCGGCAGGGCGGTCGGATCACACACGGCCCTTTTTTCTGATCACCCTGCATCGGCGAGAAAGCCAAGGCACCCCGTTAAAAAACATTACGGCCTGTTTATTGGAATTTACCAAAAGCGCGGCGGAATATGATTTTATTATTCCCCTGCATCCTAATCCAACCACCTCCAATATGATTAAAAAAACCCTGGGGGAACAAAAAAATATCTTTCTCATTCCCCCCGTTGTCTATCCAGAATTCGTTCACCTTATGGCAAAGGCTTATGCCATCATCACGGATTCTGGCGGTATTCAGGAAGAAGCCCCCTCGCTCCATACCCCTGTTATTGTTGTCCGCAACAAAACAGAACGACAAGAGGGCGTCGATAATGGCTGCTTACGCCTTGCCGGAACGGAAAGAAACACTATATTAAGGGAACTGAACTTACTCATTACAGATCAGGCATATTATAAAAGCATGCAACAGAGCCCAAATCCCTTTGGCGACGGCTTAGCCGCAAAAAGGATAACGCGGCATTTGGTTCATATCATGAAAAATAACAAACTTGATACAAAGGCAGAAAATCTTGAAAATAGCGTTAAAATATGACCCAGTCTGATGAGCTATACCCCTTAAGTGACCGTGCCATCCTCACCATATCAGGTGCGGATCGGAAAAAATTTCTTCAGGGGCTGATTACCAATGACGTGGAAAAATTATCAGGAACCCCGATATCTTCGTCCCCGACATCAGCACCCCCAACAACCGTAAATTTGGCCATATACGCGGCTCTGCTCACGGCGCAGGGCAAATATCTTCATGATTTTTTCATAACGGAAGTGGGCGAGACGCTCTATCTGGATTGTGAGAGGGTGGGCCTGCCCGATCTTTTTAAACGGCTTATGATGTATCGGCTTCGGGCGGACGTCACGATCATCGATGGCACAGATGATTTTGACGTCATGGCCTCGGGACAGCCGGCTCCTGATGCTGTCGTTAATGCCCAAGACCCGCGACATAAAGCGATGGGCTACCGCGTCATTCTCAAGGCGACGGAAAAGAGACAGCCGCCCTATGACATCAATAACCACTATGATGAGCTACGGTTAACATGGGGCCTGCCCGATGGCTCACGGGATTTTAATCGTGATAAAACCTTAATTCTCGAAGGGAATATAGAAGACTTAAACGGCGTAGATTTTGACAAAGGCTGTTATGTCGGCCAGGAAGTCACCGCCAGAATGAAACATCGTACAAGCTTGAAAAAGCGTCTCCTTCCCGTTAAACTGGACGGCGATCTCCCCCCTCACGGTACAGAAATCACCAATGAGGCAGGTAAAAAAATTGGTGATTTAAGATCAGGAAAAGAGGGCAGGGCAATCGGATATTTCAGGCTCGCCGACATGACCTATGGTACGGCTTATGCCTGCGGCAACAGTAGGGTGACGCCCTGGCGGCCAGATTGGTTAAAGGATCCCACATGAGTAATAAAAACAGATGCAGCTGGCCCGGGAATGATCCCCTTTATATCGCCTATCATGACGAAGAATGGGGCGTGCCTGTTTATGACTCTCAGCAGCTCTTTGAAAAGCTGATCCTTGATGGCTTTCAAGCGGGGCTATCCTGGATCACGATTTTACGTAAAAAAGATGGTTTTCTTGCTGCCTTTGACCAATTCGACCCTGAAAAGATCGTTCTTTATGATACCCAGGACGTTGAGAGGCTCATGACAGATACCGGCATTATCCGTAATCGGTCGAAAATTCAATCGACCATTACAAATGCCCAAATTTATCTTGATATGGAAAAAGAAAAAAAAGGGGGATTTTCTGAGTTTTTATGGCAATTTACAGGGGGAGAGGTCATTCAAAATAACTGGCAAGGCAAGGCACAGCTGCCCACCGCAACCGCGCCATCAGAAGCCATGAGCAAGGCTTTGAAGAAAAAGGGATTTAAATTTTGTGGCCCGACTATATGTTACGCCTTCATGCAAGCCGTCGGCATGGTCAATGACCATGATATAAAATGTTTTCGTCATGGGGAATTAAAATAAGAGGGACTTAAAATAAGAGGGACTTAAAATAAGGCTGTTGGGACTATATCACAAAATACAAAAAAACGCTGCAACTCAAGATACCCAAAACAACGGCACTAAAGAATTGTGTATACATTTTTTCTCTCTCTATCTGGAAACGCATTATTTTTTCCAACCCATTCTTGGGTCTTAAAGCTCATTCTGGGCCACCAAAAAACAGGGGCAATCCCTGTAGGCCCGAATCGGTGTGTTTAAGCAATCATTATAGCATGAATAAGCAAAAAAGACAATTGGGGAAAGACGGTATTTCCGTGTTTATTTGTCTCTTTTTGCTGATTCTTCATGCCTAGGCAAAAGCCCCCCCTCGGGATATGGTCGTATCTCGATGGAGGGCCGCACAAAGCACAAACCCTATCCCCACAAGAAGGGTCAGCATCGCAGAACCGCCATAAGATACCAGCGGCAAGGGCACGCCAACCACGGGAAGCATGCCAAGGTTCATGGCAACATTTATGAACATATAGAGAAAGAAAGTGACCGCAATACCAAGAGATAACAACCGCCCAAACTGACTCCTGACGCTCATGCCGACAATCACGCTATAGGCGAGCAATATTATATATAACGTCAAAAGACCGACCCCCCCCATCAAGCCAAATTCCTCAGCAAGAACGGTAAAGATAAAATCTGTGTGTTTCTCTGGCAAGAAATTCAACTGGCTTTGGCTTCCCTGAATAAATCCTTTGCCATATACGCCGCCGGAACCAATGGCTATCTTGGCCTGAATACTGTGATAACCGGCCCCGAGGGGGTCTCTTTCCGGATTAAGAAAAGTCAAAACCCTGTTCTGTTGATAGGGTTTCATAAATTTCCACGCCCCAAATGCGGTCGGAATCATGGCCAAAAGACCAACTACAAAAAGCCCCGCAGGCACGCCCCCACAAAAAAGAACCGAAGCCCCGCCGATAATAATCAACAAAGACGTGCCAAGATCAGGCTGTAATATCACCAGAACAGCCGGGGCCGCGACCAGGAGAAGTGGCACAATAAGCCGCCGGTATTTTCCCACGTCTTCCTTGGCCAAACAATGATAATAACGGGCGAGGGCCAAAATAAGTGCAATTTTCATAAGTTCCGAAGGCTGAAGATTCATAAATCCCATATCAATCCAACGCGTCGCGCCCATACCTGTGTGACCCATAACGCTCACGATGACCAACAGGGTCAGCGACAGGAAATATAAAGGATAGGCTAAAAACATCCATACCCTAAGATCAATGATGGCAATGATGACCATGCCAAACATGCCAATAACAAAGCGGATCACTTGTTTTTTCGCCCAAGGATCAGCATTTCCCCCCGCAACGGAATAGAGTAACGCAAAACCGACAAGAGCGATCAGAACCACCACAAATATAATCAGGAAATTTAATTCTGATAATTTTTGAAATAAAGATTTGTGATTCCGGCGGCCCTGCAATCTTGTCATCAGCTTATGCTATCCTTCTTTTTTTCAAAGGCTCGCCTGTCCGCTGACAAAGCGGCCTGTTTGGCAGCTTTTTTGTCATTTTCAAACATAAATTTCAACACATCCCGTGCAATCGGGGCGGCCTTTGTGGTACCACCGCCGCCATGCTCTACAATGACACTTATGGCATAGCGGGGATTTTTAATGGGGCCATAGCCGACAAAAAGCGCATGATCCCTTTCTATCCAAGGTTTTTCCTCATTTTTGCGAACCCTAACGTCCCGCTCCTCTTTTGAAATACGCCTAACCTGCGCCGAGCCTGTTTTTCCGCCATATGACAGGCCCTTCTCTTTCATTCTTCGGGCGTAAGCCACACCTATGGGCGAATTAATCACCGCATCCATGCCCTGAAGAACAACATCCAAATTCTTTTTCTTGTGGGGGATCATGTCTGGTTCCGCAATGACTTCATCTGGTTCGGGCAGTAATATGATAGGATTGATCGCCTTTCCGCCATTTGCCAAACGTGACATCATCACGGCCAGTTGAAGGGGCGTAACGAGGACATCACCCTGTCCTATGCCGACATTCGCCGTATCCCCGCCTTGCCAGCGGGTGCCACTATTGGCCATTTTCCACCCCTTAGAGGGATTCAGGCCAGATTTCTCGCCGGGAATATCAATATTAAACTTCCGCCCTAAGCCAAATTTTTCTGCCATGTCATGAATTCTATCAATCCCCACACGGCCGGCAACTTCATAAAAATAGACGTCACAGGATCCGGCAATGGCCGCCACCATATTGACATGTCCATGACCTGAATTTTTCCAGCAATGTTTAACCGTATTGCCGATTTTATATTTACCATTACAGAATAATTTTTCATCCTTATCGATCACGCCCGCTTCCAATGCCGCCAAGGCCACAATCATTTTAAAGGTCGAACCCGGCGGATATTCCCCCTGAATAGTTTTATTGATGAGCGGTTTTCGGGCGTCATGCAACAAGGCATCATATTTTTTCTGGCTAATGCCCAGATTGAAATCGTTGGGATCAAAGGCCGGGGTGGAGGTCAGGGCTAAAATCTCCCCTGTATGGATATCCATCACAACGACAGCGGCGCTTTCCTCCCGCACGCGCCCTGCGGTAAATTTCTGAATATCCCTGTCGATGGTCAGATTTAACGTATCGCCGGGCAAACTGTCCGTGCGCGACAACTCTCTGATCACCCGGCCCATCACATTGACCTCTACCCGGCTATTTCCCGCCTTGCCCCGAAGCCTGAGATCAAGGATACGCTCCATACCATTTTTGCCTATTTTAAATCCGGGCAATTCAAGCAAAGGATCTGCGCCTATGTCTTTTTTATTTACCGAACTGACATAACCCACAATATGCGCCAAAAGGTCTTTCTCTGGATAATAGCGCGTGATCCCCATATCTGGTTGAATGCCCGGCAAGTCGGGAATATTTATATTGACCCGCGCAAATGTTTCCCAATCTATATTTTCCGCAACGGCCACTGGGATAAAAGCCCTCTGCCGCTTAACAGACTTTAATATACGGTTTTTTTTCCGTTCAGAAATGGGGAGAATTTTATTAAGGGCTTCCAGAGTTTTTTCAACATCCTCCGCCTCTTCCGGGATAATATTTACTTGGTAATCTGTCCTGTTTATGGCCAAGGCGTGACCATATCGGTCGAGTATTTTACCTCTTGCGGGGGCCAGAATCCGCAGGCTAATACGATTTCTATCGGCGAGAAGTTTATACTGGCTCTGACCGACAACTTGCAGGAAATATAACCGCCCAATTAAACCCGAGGAAAGAACCAGCATACCCGCAGAAATCAGACCTGCGCGTCTTGTGAATAATTTATATTTCTGATCATCCGGTGACTTTACCATTCTGTTACCTGTTATCCGTCACTAGCAGAGAACGTAGCCTATCTAGCCCCCAAGCCACAATCGGATATATTGCTATGGTCAGAGCCCCCTGGCTCAAAACAGTCCAGATATTCTGTAGATCCCTTAAATAAAGAGAAGAAATGGCCCATAAAGACAGACCAAATAGCACGGACACCACAATAAAAACGAGCCAGTTAAACAAAAATTCTTTCTCGAGAAACCGGCTGCCCTGCTGAACCACAAAAAGCCGGGTCAACAGTAAGAGCAATGACATAAGCCCAAGCGGGCCGCCGCTTAAAATATCTTGTAAAAGTCCCAGGATAAATACGGCCATCACTGGCATAAGCCGTGGCTTGTAAATGCTCCAATAATAGACGGCGATGAGGGACAAAAAAGGAAAGCTATTTTCGAGAAATGCTATTCTATATTGAAGCTGCGTGAGCAGCACCAGTGCCAAGGCACTGAAGACGGGCAATATCCAGGTTACGCCTCTTTCTGTTTTTTTTTCAGAGCTCACCAGCATCAGTGTTTCTCCTTAAGCTGATTTTCGCGTTGCCCCGTGATCGAAGGATGAATGACATTATAGCCCACTATACTAACATAATTCAGTCTATATAATTGCGCGGATAATTTTATTTTTATGCCCTCAGGGCTTATATCTATAATTTGTCCTACGGGCAAATCTCGGGGGAACACCATACCATAGCCGGACGTTAGAATAAGATCACCAATGGCGACTTTCTCTCCGATTGGCAGAAAAGAAAGTTTTGGATGAACAGAATTATCCCCTTCCAAAATCATATTGATCCCACTTGTGGCCAGTTTAACGGGAATACGACTATTCAGATCCGTCGCCAGCAATACCCGGGCCGAAGATTCTCCCACATTAATGGTTCTGCCGACTATTCCTTCTTCATTTATAACGGCTTGACGCTCTTTAACACCATCCCGCGCGCCCCTATTGATCAAAACGCTTTTGAAAAAAGGACTCGCGCTGTCTGAAACCACCCTTGCGGCAGCAATTGTCGTGACCTTGCCTTCGCCAACATTCAGCAATCGCTTCAAGCGCTGGTTATCGATAACCAATTGGGACGTCTTGATTTGATCAAATTTCAGGCGGCTATTCTCCTCACGCAGTCTTTTATTATCTGAAAATACAATCGCGACTTGCCGTGTCCAGGTAATGAAATCATCTGCCGCCTGCATGGGCCGGGAAGCGATCCCCAAGATAGAAATAGACGCATCGGTAATCGTAATGCGAAGGCTATTGACGATGCCGTTATCTGTCCTGCCGAAGATAAGAAAAACAAGAGAAAGCACGATGAAAAAGCCAGAGGAAAACCTATGCCTTAACGCTTTCATTTGTTACCTCGCTTACATTACCGTTACGTCACTGAATATTAATATGAATCTAGAAGAACATGCCGTAGTATTTCATCTTCCAGGGCGCGGCCCGTGCCGAGGGCAACGCAGGTCAACGGTTCGTCGGCAATGATAACAGCCAGTCCCGTTGCTTTACGAATAACTTTATCCAAATTACCCAAGAGCGCCCCGCCGCCTGTCAGTACGATCCCCTTTTCAACAATATCCGAGGCCAATTCAGGCGGCGTCCGTTCAAGTCCCGTCTTGACGCCTTCCACGATGGCACTTACCGGTTCTGCGAGGGCTTCTGAAATCTGTAGCTGATCAATAATAACCACCTTAGGCACGCCATTCATCAAGTCGCGGCCCTTAATTTCCATGGTTTTACCCACGCCATCTTCGGGCGGGGCAGCGGTGCCGATTTCCTTTTTAATTCTTTCGGCGCTTGCCTCGCCGACAAGCAAGTTATGATTGCGGCGAATATAAGAAATAATTGCCTCATCCATCTTGTCCCCGCCAACCCGTACGGAGGCCGCATAAACAATGCCCCCAAGGGAAATAACCGCCACCTCACTGGTACCGCCGCCAATATCAACAATCATAGAGCCAGTAGGTTCTGTCACCGGAAGGCCCGCCCCAATAGCGGCGGCCATGGGTTCTTCGATAAGGGACACCCGCCGGGCGCCAGCTTCCAGCGCACTATCGCGAATAGCCTTGCGTTCCACAGGCGTTGACCCAGAAGGAACGCAAATGACGATATGGGGGCTGGCGAATATGCTGCGGTTATGAACCTTACGGATGAAGTCCTTGATCATGGCTTCGGCCACTTCAAAGTCCGCAATAACGCCGTCACGCAACGGACGAATAGCCTCAATATCACCGGGCGTGCGACCTAACATCATTTTGGCCGCTTCCCCTACGGCTATGACCGATTTGATCCCGCCTTTATTTTTAATGGCCACAACAGAAGGCTCATTCAAGACAATACCCCGGCCCTTCACATATACAAGGGTGTTCGCCGTGCCAAGATCAATTGCCATGTCGGATGAGAACATCCCCAAAAGCTTCTCTAACATATATTTTCGCCTATTGCCTAATGTAACCTAAGTGCTTTAAGAAGTTTTCCTTTAAAGTCACTATCTTATATATTGCTTGTATTAATATACCGCCTTGAAAGCAATTTTTTTGTTAAAAAACTAAGGTATTTTTGTGTTTTTCTCGTATATTCTGATAAATTGGCCAGGTAAGGAGAGAATATGTTCAAATGGATACAAGAAAAAATATCACGAGCGATCATTGGTTATTTGCATAAGCCCACGTGGAAATATGATATTTTTTCTGTATCTAGCCCCAAAATATTGGAAAATGTTCTAAAACCTGGCGATGTTCTTCTGGTGGAGGGCAACGTCCGGATCAGTAGCATCATAAAATTTTTAACCCAATCCACATGGTCCCATGCCACGTTATACATTGGCGATCACGCGCTGGCGAACGCAGAAGGTGAAAGCCTCTGCCTTATCGAGGCCGAAGCCGACGGCGGGGTCAAGGCCGTCCCCTTAAGCAAATATATGCACTTAAATACCCGCATTTGCCGTCCGATAAGCCTGTCCCCTGATGACATAAATAAAGTGGTCACTTACGCCATAAACAGTATCGGTCTGCAATATGATATGAAGAATATCATTGACCTTGGACGGTATCTGTTCCCCTATCCGCCTGTGCCCATCTTCCTGCGCCGACGTATGCTCGCCCTGGGCAGCGGAGACCCCACCCGCGCCATATGCTCAACCTTAATCGCCCAAGCTTTTCACTCCGTGCCGTATCCCATTTTACCGGAAATCACGAGAGAACAAATTAAAGACAGCACCTCAAAATATATTATAAGTGAAATATATCATATCCGTCATCATAGCCTCTTCACCCCAAGAGATTTTGATCTGTCACCCTATTTTGCGGTTATAAAACCCACCTTAGAATCAGGCTTTGACCATAAAACCATCTACTGGAGCCCACTGCTGTCCCACTTAGCGCGTAAATAAAGCGGCTTAAATCTCTATAATATGTTATACTGGAATTGCAAAAAATCTAGTAATAACAAAGAGATCTAAGCCATGCCCCATCATAACACAATCTTT
>Ga0316204_10002913_pt1 | contig 36547 bp, 33 predicted proteins | sample 6monrhotite_MG_2_FD_205661 | JGI IMG/M metagenome (GOLD analysis project Ga0316204, IMG submission 205661) | Microbial mat bacterial communities from mineral coupon in-situ incubated in ocean water Damariscotta River, Maine, United States -... | ecosystem: Environmental > Aquatic > Marine >... | reverse complement strand
AGCGCCTTTTCCATACCCTCCAACTACAGTTATTCTACAGCAAGATTGCTGTATTTTGGGTAGGTCACATCGTAACTAAACGAAATTTCTTTTTTCTCTCCAGCTTTCAAATTGACGTCCCAACTGAGCTTGGCTCGTTTTTTATCAACTTTTGCCATGCTATTTTCTTGCAATTCAATTTCAATCGATTTTCGATCAGAAAGCGGGTATTGATCTTCAACAATGATGTTGATGGGAATGTTTTTGGTATTCCGAACTACAATTTCCCAGCCTACTGTTTCTTTGATGTTTTTACCAACTTTTCTTTTGTCATAGATGTCTTTATTTCCTACTCTGCTAATGATGATTCCTTTGTCTCTTCCCAAAGAAATACTTAAGGTATCGTCAGCTTTGTCAACGTCTAGAAAAGATTCGCTGGTAAAAGTCCCTTCATAGTATATGCTGGTTTTGCCTGAGAGCAAATTCAATTCATTCCAATCGCTCAATTTGGCAGTTAAAAAGGCATCTTTATCCAATTTTGGAACGGCATAGTATACATAATCCACTTCAAGGTTTACCTCCTTAATTTTTAAATTATAATCCTCTCCATCTGAAGGAATATTGTAGGGAATTTGAATTTCATACTCCAGATGTGTTACCCCATGTTTGAGTGAATTTGAGATTAGGTTGTTAACAGATTGTGTACTTCCAATTACTTTAACTCCATCAATAAAGGTTACTGAGCCTCCAGACCGATTGCCTCTGACATTTATACCACTATAATTGTCTCTTGAGAAAACCCCATTTCCAGTAGTTTTGCCAATATCTGCTACAGATCGAACAGCCATCCTTTCAATTTCCTCTCTAGTTGTGGTTGAACCGCTAGTAGTTTGATCCTTTTCGAATAAGGGCCTTTTGTATTCTACAATTGCTACAGCTTGGAGTTCAACGCCGGGATTTAAAGCAAAATCCTGTAAAGCCATAGCATTATTATTGAGCTGAACATTAGCTATTTTTTTAGTTTGGAAACCTACATAACTTACTTGAATACTATAATTACCTGGCGGAACTGGTTTAATGGTATACATGCCATTAAAGTCGGTAGTAGTAGCACCAATTAATTCTTTACCTCTATATATTCCAACATTACTGAAGGGCAATGCTTCTCCAGATCCACTTTCAAACACTCTACCAGTTATAGCCGAAGTGCCTTGAACTGCTGTTCTATATTGGGTTTGTCTGCCTCTGCCCAAATACAAACTACCCATAGTGGGTTTACTCCCGCTGAGCATTGGATTATTTGAGGAAAGGATGATGTTTACTTTATCCCAATCCTCTCCTGAAGATTGATATACATTGGCATTGTATACTACGGTTAAAGGTTTAGAAATGTCTTTTACCCTAAAGTCATACAGAGGCTCCCAACCTGCTGAAGAAATGTAATAGGAGAAGGTCATAGATGCATTGGTAAATTTTTTGCAGTCAATGGCTATCATTAACTGGCTATAAGTTTGCCGTTTTTTTACGGTTAGTTCATTGAGTTTTTTGTACAAATCTTCCAAGTCGTTTTCTTGGTCTTTTATCTTTTTTACCAAATCCAACTTGCCTTTGCGAATCTGATTCAAACGCAGGCGGTAAAAGTTTGCAGTTTCTTCAATTTTTTCTACAGTAGCACCCTCTGAACCTTGAAAAACTTTACTGTTGTCGAGAATGATGCGTTCTTCAATTTCGAACACATTGATTTGGTTGCTCAGCAGTTTCATTTTGAACTTCAAACCCTCAATGTTTTCAAAAACTAATTTTTCTTCAGCAGTTTTTTTACCCTGATCTTTATAGTTCAATTGGTGTTTTACGGAAAGAATTGTGACGCCATCAACCCCCTTTACTTGTATACTTTGAGGATTAATCTCCTGAGGGAGTTGGTCGAAAAAAAGCATGTGTTTCCCGCTTTTTAATTTCAAGGAAGTTTCACGGCTTACTTGTGCTCCGCTAAAGAAAACGGTAACATCTGTTATTTTCGATGACATTGTAATGGTGTCAATCGTACAGTAGGAGTCAATAGTCAGTAATAGACCGATGGTTAAGATTAAATTTCTCATAGCCTAGATGTTTTAAGTTAGACAATATGAGACCCTTGCAAAAGACTCATGCTATTAATTGAGAGAGCATGCTTCTGCTTAAAAGACACAAGAAGGAATGATATTGTCTACTATTAACTTAAGGATGAAGGGAAGTGGATGAGATAGAACTGAATGTTGTCCTTGATTTCTAAGGAGTTATTTTTTCTTCTTTTTCTGTAATTCTTCGTATTTGGGAAGCATTTTAATGTACTCTTCAGCATTCCATTCTAAGCCCCAATGTTGAAGGTATTCTTCTAAAGGAGGAAGACCAACTGATGCTCTTCTTTGGTTTACATTCATAGGGTCTTGTAGGGGTAAAACATGGGGGATATTGGTTTTAGGATCACCACCTATTTGACTACCATAGATTTGTTTTTTCCCATTTCGCAATAAAACTCGGTCTTCGAGTAAAGCTAGACTACTGCCATTTGCCTTGCCATCTTTTACGGCTTTTTGCATCATAGGGAGGTACTTTTCTTGTGTTTTTATACTGGCATGCTGTATAACTAAGAATAGAGTGGTGTTTCCTCGGCTTCCAACAATCTCTTTACCTAGCCAACCGTGCTTGTCTAAAATTTGAGTGATTACAACTTCATTGCTGCTGTCTATGGATTGCCATTCTTTTATGAAAGCCTCCATCTCTGGAGAATTGGGTTCAAACTCTGCTTTTGCATCATGGTATCTGTCTCGAATACCTTGGTCTTCTTTATAGATTGAATCTAGTAGATTTCTTAACTCCCAATCCATATTTTTTTCAAACTCTTGTTTGTATGCTTCAATTTTTAGAAGCAATTCATTCCAACGTTTATCCTTATGCAAAGAGATTAAATCACTGTCTTTTTGAATATGATCATAGGTAGAATAGGCATAATCGATTGTTTTTTCATTGTCAACAATACGGCCTAAATGGTAAAGGGCACTGTCCTTTACTCCAGCCAGTGCGTAGGAGCAGGCAGCATTGTATCGGTGGCCAGGATATGCTTTTCGATTTATTGTAGCAAACCCCATAGCATAAGTTTCGGCAGAAAGCAGGTAGTTTTTTTGTTGATAGAGACTGTCTGCTTTTTTTATCCAATACCTATATTGGGTCATGTCATCAGCTTGAGCTAATACAGTAAGTTGGAATGCAATTGATATTAGAAAAAGGCTAGCAAATTTTTTCATAAAAAGGAAATCTACCTAGCTAGCGGATCGTCTATTGGAATAATTTTCTTGCTCTCACCTATTCCTTTTTCTAATTCTTCAAGTTTATTTTCGACTTTTTTAATTTGAGCCCTCTTCTCTTCATATGCTTCTTGAGTCATGCTTTCCTTTTCAGCTTCAAGTTTTTCTTGTGCAGCTTTAATTTTGTTTTTTGCCTCTTCAGCCTTTGCCTGCCCTTTTTCCAAACTATTCTTTAGTTCTTTTACCTTCTCTTCTTTTTTTATCTTAGCTTCAGCAGCCCTTGCTTGGCCAAATTCTTTTCCTTTTAACTCTCCTTTATTTTTGCCATAAGCCTTCCCTTTATTTACTTTTGTTTCGGAGGAGTCATCCATTATTTCTTCCGCCTCTTCTTCCATTTTCTCACTCTTTTCTTTCATTTTTTCAGCCTTTTCTTTTCCTTCCTCTTTCATTTGTTGACCTTTTTCTTTAGTCTTTTCTTTCATCTCTTCAGCTTTTTCTTTCCCTTTTTGCTCTTCACTTTCCACTTTTTTTTCAACCTTCATCTTGCCTTCTTTTGCCATTTCTTTCTGAGCCTTCATTTTGCTCTTTCCTTGACCAATGGCAACATTATTGAACCCGACTAATATTATTCCAATTAGTAAGGAGCTGAGTAAATTTTTCATGATATTGACTTTATTAAAGGGTTTCAATTAAACTATCCAATTCTTCTGCAGTGGATTCAATTTTTTTAAGATTGCTTTCAATCTCCATTGTTTCTATTTCTACTGCTTGAATTTCTTCTGCTGAAATTTCTTCAGTGGCTTCAGTAGTATTGGTTTCTTCAGCTTTCTGAGGGCCTGAGTTTTGGCAGGCTAATAATAGCAAACTTAAGATTGAAAATGTAGCTAATAGGTTCTTCATGAGGCAATTATTTTCTTAATGTTTAAGCGAATGTAGTAAATATTATAGTGTTTAATGCTTAGTGCGATACATTACACCAGCTTCTATACGCACATTCAAGTCATTTTCTTTTGGTGGAATAGGGCAAGAATATGCATGGTTATATGCACAATAAGGGTTGTAAGCTTGGTTAAAATCAATGATGATCTCATCTCCTTTGGGAATCAATAGGTCAATAAAGCGGCCACCGCCATAGGAGTCGTTACCGCTAGTGGCATCGATAAATGGTAAAAATAAATCGTTTTTATATTTTTCTACTTCTCTTAATCTATGGCTTTGGTATAGGTTTAGGGTATAACTAACACCATTGATTTTAAAGGTAGCTTCCCCGTACTTTTCATAAGTAGGAAGTCTGTCAGTTGTGGTTTTCATTTGAAAAGGAGTAGTCTCAGGAGTTCGTTTAAATTGAGCGACAACTATAAAAGTGCTATCGATATCGAAAAAAGGGTGCCCCTTAAACTTACGCCTGTCCTTTTTTGTTAATGGGGACTTTTCAGCATCTGCATAATGCTGATCTAATTCTTCTTGAAACTGTTGAGCAGATTTTTGTTGTGCGAAAAGTTGGACACTGTTTATTAGTATAAGGCAGTATAGGGTTATGCGTTTCATGAGTTTGTTAATTTAAGAGGTAAATGAGATAGCCTATCGCTGAATTACTATTTTTTGCTCATAATGGACAGATTCTCCCCTTAGCAGTAAAAAATAGATACCATTTTTAAGATCAGAAACATTTAACTCATTCGCAATACTGCTTTCCTTTACTTTTTTTCCGGCTAAATCAAACAAATAGAGCTTCTGATAACCCTGCGACAGCAATTGGTCGAATCGTATATTATTCTGCAAAGGATTGGGGATGTTAAGTTGTTTTGTCTTAACTGAAGAACTTAAGCCAGATATAATTGGATGAACTCTAAAATAAGCAGTATCAGAGGCAAAACGAATTTTTTGGTGGGTAGAAATAATTGTATCAAGTCTACTCCACCACATAATCATAGTGTAATTACCGGTGTCTGCTATAGTTATGGAAGAGGTGTCTGCTCTGCCACAAAAGGCTCTGGAAGAACACCCATGGTAATCAAAGGTTAGGTCTATGATTATGGTGTCATTTATAATACTGTCTTTTATAGACTTTAAATCACCACAACCCGATTTTCCCCAGCCACAATAATTTGTAAACCAGGAGCTAAAGGCATATTCAATGGTATCATTGGCAACAATGTTTGAATCTAAAAACTCAACTATAGCATTTTTTTGTTGTGAGTATAGCTGTGTAGTAAATAGTATTAATATAAAATATAAAGAACACCTTTTCATTGCAAACTTTTCTCGAAGATACTAAAGGCTGCTGACTTTCTGATATTGTTCTTGCAGTTGAGCTTTCATGCTGCTGTTGTCTATTTCTTTTAGTAAGAGTTCCTCATCATAGAGGATACGATCATACATTCCAAAAGGGGCGAAAGTTTTGAAAATAAAAGGAAGAATGTCAACCAAAACAAAAAGTAGAATGAGTAAGTATTGAGTGGTTGTTACAATCTCATTTTCTTCTTTCAATTGTTCTAGGGCTAATTCTCTTTTGAGATAATCATAGGATATTGTATAGGAGCTGATGGCCTTATGCTGTTCTTCTTTCAGCTGAGTGATTTCTGCTCGGATATCTACTTTTTGAGGGGCATGTGTACTTTTTAAAACCTCCAATTCTTTTTGTAGTTTTTCAAGGTGTCTTATTTTATTTTCAGCAGAAGGCCCTTTGCCATAGAGCCCTGTTGTAATAAATTCTCCTTTGGCATTTTTAATCACTTCCCCATCAATCTCCTTAGCAACAATGAGTCCTTGTTCATTTCTAGCTTTTTCTTTAGACAATGTGAGGCTATCTAAATAGAAAATGTGACCTTCTAATTGAGCAATTTTTGTATCATATTTTGCCTGTATCACCTCTTTTTGTTGTACCACATTTTCATTAATCTGATCCTTGACGCTGCCATCAAAATAGAGCATTACAAGTGGATGGGATATGACGATACCCAAAATCAAAGCAAAACCAAAACGCAGGAAAAATGCTGGGTTCTGAAACTCTTCTCTATTGCTCATTTTCCTTCTGTGAGTCGATACAATAAAACGATCGAAAGAGAAGATAATCAGGCCCCAAATCAATCCTCCTAAATAATAGAGAATGGGTTTGTCAGCTAAGGGATCAATGGTAGAAAGGGCAAAAGACATGGACACAAAAGCTAGTATAGACGGAATCAGAACTAACGTTCCAAAACCTATGTGTTTAATTTTTTCAGATTGGGAGCATTTTGTTAAAAGTTGGGTGTTACTGCCCGCACACCATAGAAAGAAGCGATTAATCTTCATAGTAATTAGTTTAAAGATGATCCGATAAAAATGAACGCACTAATTACTCCCAAAACAAAGCTAAGAGATACTAATAAAGGGAAGAAGGGAATTGTGATTAGTGGTTAGAATTATAAATTCTTAATAGGGCATTGTAAGGCGAACTACAGTTTTGTAATTTGTACTTGGGTGTATACATTTTCCCCCCAGCTAACTCCTTGACCAAGACCATCAGTTGTTTGTGTTGTTGTACAACGATGTTCTACTATAAATTGATTGGAAGAAAGGATGGTAACAACTTTTATCAATTTACTATCTGAGGAGGCAAAGTTTCCAGAGAAGGCAGTTGTTCCAACAGCTTCTACCGAACCAGAGGTGCAATTGTATAAACGAACTTGATGTTCATCCACTCGAAAGGCAGGGGCGTTAATGGTAAAAATGTAGGTGCCTGAATCTAGAGAAATGGTATCATTTGATAATTCGACAAAGCTGCTGTCTCCCTCTAAGTCATTTAAGCCTCTTTGTTGCCAACTGCCAGAAGTAAAAGTTCCACCATCTACTCCTACCGCTTTGTTATCCCTAATTACAGCAATATTGGAATTGGTAATGTTGGTAACCGTGTTATTATTGATAACTGTTGTAGCTCCCCCTAGAGTATCCCAAGAAGAACCATTGTGGTAATAAAAGCCAATGGTTCCATTGGTTTGAAATACCAATAAGCCTTGAGCTGGAGATGGGATTGCTAACCTTTCGGTTGCCAACATCCTTGGAATGAGCACCCCTCTATCTGTAGCTTGGATTTCAAATGCAGCCGAATTGTCCGGACTACCGCCATCTTCATTAATGAGCACCCATTGTGAAAAGATGGGCATAACACGAAAAAGCAATAGAGCTAAAACAATTAGTCTTTTTGCCATTAATTATTTGGTTGTGGTGTCTAATATAGCTCTGTTTATGGGCGTTAAAAAACATTATTAACAGCTATAATAAACAATGAATTGTGAAGTAGCTTATAATCAGAAGTTAATAGAAATCTCTTATGACTTCTTTATTGGTCTCTTCCAAAGTGGCACTGTACTGCATGGTTCTCCATACATTAAAACCTTAGCATGGGATTGTAAGAGAGCAGTTAATTTTACATAAGCTGATGCAGGAACTGCTTTATCACTACAGCCTTTAATTACAATTCGAGCATCTTGATAATCGGAAAGCTTAATGGTTGAGAGTGCTTCTTCAAATAGCACTTCTTCTAAGGTGTCAAGTGTTCCAAAAACTACCTTTTTAGCGTAAGGAGCTATTTTGGTAGTAAGTAACATATAGGCCCAAGTGGGTATGATGGCATCTACAGAGCAGTGTAATGCAACGTATTTGTCTTGATAAACTGACCAGTCATTTGTTTTGATAAACTCCCTAAAGTCTTTTTCTTTAAGAGCAATTCCTTGCCATAGATTGTTTTTTAAGTCATAAAGTACCCTTTCTCCTTGAGGATAGAATTCTTCTAAATCCAAGGTGATTAAACCACTTTTTGCAACTCTATTTACAATTTCTTCTGCCATTTTACATGAATCCTAATTCAAATTTGGCCTCTTCGCTCATCATGTCTTTGTCCCAAGTGGGATCCCAAACAATCTCCACTTCTGCTTCTTTTACACACCATAATCCAGCAGCTTTTGTTTTAACCTCTTCAGGGAGAGATTCAGCAACAGGGCAATTGGGAGAGGTTAAAGTCATTTCGATCTTTACATTTTGCTCATCATCAACACGAACAAAATAGATTAACCCTAAATCATAAATATTTACTGGTATCTCAGGGTCATAAATTGTTTTTAAAACGTCGATAACCTGATTTTCAATATCCTTTTTACTAAGGTTTTTTGGATCTTTTATTTCTTCACTCATAACTTAAAGCTGTGTTTGATAAGCCAAGGCATAAATTTTCATTTGTTTCACCATACTCACTAAACCATTTGAGCGAGTGGGGGAGAGATGTTCTTTCAATCCTACTTTATCAATAAAATACAAATCTGCATCTGCGATTTCTTTTGGTGAGCTGTTGGTCAATACTCGAATCATCAATGCAATAATTCCCTTTGTAATAATAGCATCACTATCTGCTGAGAAGTTGATTTTTCCATCTTCCAATCTAGCATCTAACCATACTCTAGATTGGCAGCCTTTGATGAGGTTTTCTGCTACTTTTTTGTCTTCGTCAATTAAAGGCAATTCTTTCCCTAACGAAATCAAATACTCGTATTTATCCATCCAATCTTCAAACAAGGAGAACTCCTCAATTACCTCGTCTTGTCGTTCTTGAATACCCATCAACTCAACATTTTTATAGCTTTCTTAACGGCTTCTACCAAAGCATCTACTTCAGCTTTGGTATTGTAAAAAGCAAAAGAAGCCCTAACCGTACCTAAGATTCCAAAGCGATCCATTAAGGGTTGAGTGCAATGGTGTCCTGTTCTAACAGCAATGCCCATCTTGTCCACAATTACTCCAATATCGTAAGCGTGTATTCCATCTATCACAAAAGAAATTACGCTTGCTTTCTCACTGGCTTCGCCAATAATTTTTATGCCTTCAATTGATTTGAGTTGCAGGGTAGCATAATCCAATAAATCTGCTTCATACTGATGAATGGCTTCCCAGTCTAAGCCATTGATATAGTCTAAAGCTGCTCCAGTTGCAATTCCTGCAGAAATATTTGGAGTTCCTGCTTCAAATTTATGAGGCAGCTCATTGTAAGTTGTTTTTTCGAAAGTGACAGTTTTAATCATATCTCCTCCACCTTGATATGGAGGGATGCTTTCTAGTAATTCTTTCTTCCCATAAAGAACACCTATGCCTGTAGGGCCAAACATTTTATGTAGACTATAAACATAAAAGTCTACATCTAATTCTTGGACATTAGGCGCTGAATGAGGGACCATTTGTGCTCCATCCACTAAAACTGGGATGTTTCTAGCATGGGCAAGAGTTGTAATTTTTTTGATAGGATTGATTGTTCCCAAAGTATTGCTGATGTGAACTAAGGCTACTAGTTTGGTTTTCTCAGTAAGCAAAGCTTCGAACTCATCTAACAATAACTCACCAACATCATTAATAGGGGCTACTTTTAAGGTTGCCCCTTTTTCTTCGCAAATCATTTGCCATGGAACAATATTGGAATGGTGTTCCATAGCAGTAATTAAGATTTCATCTCCCTTTTGAATGTGGTGTCTGCCAAAAGAGTTGGCAACTAAATTGATTCCATCTGTAGTGCCTTTGGTGAAGATAATTTCTTCTTTGTGCTCAGCACCCAAATAGTGTTGCATTTTCTCGCGAACCACTTCATAAGCACTAGTAGCTTCTTGGCTCAAGGTATGAACTCCACGATGAATGTTGGCATTTTCGAAAGAATAGTAATTGATTAAGGCGTCAATTACTTTCTTCGGTTTTTGAGCCGTGGCTCCATTGTCTAAATAGACCAATGGTTTTCCATTTACTTCTCTTGAAAGTATGGGGAAGTCTTTTCGAATAGCTTCTACATCAAACTGCTTGCTAATCTTCTCCATCATTTTATCCCTTGATAATTTGTATCGATAAAGGCTTCAATTTCTTGTTTTACAGCTTCAATGCCAATGTGTTCAATAACATCTGAGGCAAAGGCATTTACCAAAACTGCTCTAGCACTTTTTTCAGAAAGGCCTCTAGCACGTAGATAAAACAATGCTTCCTCGTCCAATTGCCCTGTTGTAGACCCATGACTGCATTTCACATCATCGGCATAAATTTCTAATTCGGGTTTAGAATTGATAGTAGCTTCATCAGTCATTACCATATTGGCGTTCGATTGGTAAGCATTGGTTTTTTGTGCTTCTCTGTGTACAAATACTTTTCCATTGAAAACACCAGTAGATTGATCGTCGAGTATTCCCTTGTACAACTCATGCGATTCGCAATTTGGTTCACGGTGAAATACATAAGTGTGATTGTCTACATGTTGTTTTCCTTTTAGAGGGTACAAGCCATTCAACCAAGTTTCAGTATGTTGACCTAATGAGTCTATGTTAAGGTTGTTTCTTACAATAGCACCATTTAGGGTAAAAGTGTTGATTTTGAAGATGCTGTTGGAAGCTTGTACAACTTGCTCACAAGCAATTTGATAAGAAGTTTCGTCTTCGTCTTGTATTTTATTGATTTCTAAATTTGCATTTTGCTCAACAAAAATTTCTGAAACCATATTTGTAAAAGAGCCTTTGCAATCGGAATGAATTGTTTTCAATACCACCTTAGCAGAACTCCCTTCTTCTATGTAAATAAAGTTTCTTGGATTAGAGAGTGTATTGTCTGCATCACAAAGATTAATGATGTAGAAAGGCTCTAAGACATTTGTATTTTTGGCCAAATGAAGTACTGCTCCATCTTGATGGAAGGCAGTATTTACTGTTGAAAAAATTTCTTCACCATCTTTTGATAGGCTAGCAAACTTACTTTTTAGTATAGGGTTGTTCTTTTTTGCATTTGATAAGGAAGAGAAACGAATCCCCTCACTTTCTTCAATAAAACTTAACTCTTCATTGAAATATCCATTGATAAGAACAATACAATTCTTAGTTGGAATGGAAAGATCTACCTCAACATCATTTTCAGGAAAGGAAAGTCGATAATCTCCTTTGATAATTTTGTTAATTCTAGTGTATTTCCAATATTCCGTTTTAGAAGTTGGAAATTCTAAATTCTTTAGCGCATTCCTGGCAATGTCTCTCTTAATCAATGAAAAACCTTCATCAAAGGAGAAATCTAAATTGTTGAAATGGCTTAAAAATTTACTTTTTGTACTAATGGCCATGGTATCGTTCATCGCTCTTCTTCTTTATGCAGAAATTGCTTCCTGCTCTTTAATGATCCAATCGTATCCTTTTTCTTCTAATTCAAGCGCCAGTTCTTTTGGTCCTGTTTTTACAATTTTCCCATTGTACAATACATGAACATAATCGGGAATAATGTAATCCAATAGTCGCTGGTAATGTGTAATTACAATCGAAGCATTTTCGCTTGTTTTCAATTTATTAACGCCATTAGCTACTATTCTTAATGCATCAATGTCTAAGCCTGAATCCGTTTCATCGAGTATCGAAAGTTTAGGCTCTAGCATAGCCATTTGGAAGATCTCATTTCTTTTCTTTTCACCGCCTGAAAACCCTTCATTTACAGAACGGTTTTTCAATTTTCCATCTAGCTCAACAAGTTTAGATTTTTCTTTAACCTTATCTAAAAATTCTTTAGCTCCCATTGGGTCTAATCCCTTTTTCTCTCGAGCTTCATTGATGGCGGTTTTCAAGAAGTTAATATTGCTTACTCCAGGAATTTCTACTGGATATTGGAATGCCAAAAATAGACCAGCCCTTGAACGATCTTCAGGTTCCATGTCTAACAAATCTTCTCCAAAAAAGGCAACCTTTCCTTCGCTTATTTCATATTCATCTCTACCAGCTAATACGCTAGCCAATGTGCTTTTTCCAGAACCATTAGGTCCCATAATGGCATGTACTTCCCCAGCTTTTACTTCTAGGTTTATTCCTCTCAAAATCTCATTTCCCTCAATTGAGGCATGTAAATTTTCAATCTTTATCATCTTGTTCTTTGTGTGTCAGTGTGTGTGGTGTGTTATCCTACGGATCCTTCTAAACTAATTTCTAATAATTTTTGTGCTTCAACTGCAAACTCCATTGGCAGTTGGTTTAATACTTCTTTACAATAACCATTTACAATCAAGTTTATGGCTGTTTCTTCATCCATTCCTCTTTGTTTACAGTAAAAAATTTGATCTTCTCCAATTTTAGAAGTTGTGGCTTCATGTTCTACCTGAGAAGATTTGTTGTTTACTTCTATATAAGGGAAAGTATGAGCGCCACAATCATTGCCCATTAAGAGCGAATCACATTGGGTGAAATTTCTACTCTTAGTTGCATTTTTATTAATTCGTACCAAACCTCTGTATGAATTGTTGCTTTTGCCAGCAGAAATTCCTTTGGATATAATGGTACTCTTGGTGTTTTTTCCCAAGTGAATCATTTTACTTCCTGTATCCGCTTGTTGATGATTGGAAGTAACAGCTACAGAATAAAACTCCCCAATTGAGTTATCTCCCTTCAACACGCAACCTGGATATTTCCAAGTTACTGCAGAACCAGTTTCCACTTGAGTCCATGAGATTTTAGAATTCTCCATGCACAAGCCTCTCTTGGTAACAAAATTGAAGATGCCGCCAACCCCTTCTTTATTTCCAGGGTACCAGTTTTGTATGGTTGAGTATTTTATTTCAGCATTGTCTAAAGCAATTAATTCAACGACAGCAGCATGTAATTGATTTTCATCTCTCATAGGAGCAGTACAGCCTTCCAAATAACTTACATAACTGCCTTCATCAGCTATTACCAACGTTCTTTCGAATTGGCCAGTGTTGGCTTCGTTTATTCTAAAATAAGTTGATAGTTCCATTGGGCATTGAGTTCCCTTAGGGATATAACAAAACGATCCATCTGTAAAAACAGCTGAATTTAATGCAGCATAAAAATTATCAGATGTTGGAACAACTGTTCCTAAATACTTACGAACCAATTCAGGGTGATCTTGAACGGCTTCACTAAAGGAACAAAAGATAATTCCAAGCTCTCCCAATTTTTCTTTAAAAGAAGTAGCAACGGATACGCTATCGATTACAACATCAACAGCAACACCAGTTAGTCTTTCTTGCTCTTCAATTGAGATTCCGAGCTTATCAAAAGTGGCCAATAATTCAGGGTCAACTTCATCTAAACTTTCTAACTCTTTCTTTTTCTTTGGAGCTGCATAATAATGCAAATCTTGAAAATCAGGCTTAGGATATTTCAGATGAGCCCATTCTGGCTCAACCATTTGTTCCCAAACTTTAAATGCTTTCAAGCGGTACTCTAACAACCATTCAGGTTCATTTTTTTTCTCAGAAATTAATCGGATAATCCCTTCATTTAAACCTTTGGGTGCTTTATCTGATTCTATATCGGTATAGAAACCGTATTTATATTCACTTGAGGTGATTTCCTCTAATAACTCTTCTTCGCTAGCCATCTCTTTGTTTTTAGATTGAAAAACTTTCTCCACATCCACATGTTCTAGATGCATTTGGATTGATGAAGCTAAAACCCTTACCGTTTAATCCATCTGAAAAATCCAATTCCGTTCCTACTAAATACAGAACGCTTTTTTTGTCAACAACAATTTTTACATTATTGTCTTCAATGACTTTGTCTTCTTCTTTCAACTCCGAATCAAAATCTAAATCATACATCAGGCCTGAACAGCCACCGCCTTTAACACCAACTCGAACAAAACTATCTTTAGCTTTTCCCTCCGCACTCAGTAGGCTCATGATCTTTTCTTTAGCACTATCGTTTACCTTAATCATATTCGTTGTTTTAACTGTTGCAAAGTTACTTATCTTTATTTAGATTATTTCTAAATAAGAAAAAATCCTCTCTCCTATAACAAGCTAGTTGGAACAATGTTTGGTAATTGTATATCGGGTGTTAAATAGCTATTTATAAAGGCTTAATTTTGTAGTGTGAGAACAAAACAGCAATTTTTATCAATGGTGTTGTTGGCAATATTGTCAATAAGCATTATTCCTATTGAGAGTTTTCATAGCCATGAGGAGGCACATGTTATCTGTAAAGATGCTGCTAAACACATAGAGGCAAAGGAGTTTGAATGTGATTTATGTGATTTTGTTTTGCCTCTTTTTGAGTCTTCGAATTCAGCTACAGAGCTCAATATAGCTGTTATTTATACTCTAAAATTAGAATGTCTTCAAGTTCCCATTTCTAGGGAATTATTCGATATCCCCCAATATAGAGGCCCTCCCATTGCTTAGAGATATCAGGTAAAATTCAAACAATTAGAATGATTGTTTGAAAGGTCTTATGACCATGATTCAACAAATAAGCAATGAAAAACAGTTGGTTTTTTGGTTTGCTACTTTGCTTGGCTTTTTCGTATGTTAAAGCCCAAGAAGGCTGCAATCTACAACTTTCAGGAAAGATAATAGATGAACATGATGGTTCAACTTTAGCTTTTTCAACGGTATACCTGCTCAATGAAAAAAGAGGGGTAGCCGCTGATGAGAATGGAAATTTTGTGCTCCAAAACTTGTGCCCAAAAGAATACCAATTGGTAATTAGTCATATTGGATGTGAGCCTGATACGGTAGTCGTAAAGCTAAAAAAGTCTCAAAGTTTTACTTTTAAATTAGAGCATCATCTCGAAGAATTGCAAGAAGTCCAAATACAGGGAGAGAGGGAGAGTGTGAATCAAGAAGAGAAACTCTCACAATCTGATTTTTATGCCAAGGGAGGGAAACCTATAGGAGAAATATTATCTGAAATTAACGGGGTCAGTACTTTCAAGACAGGAGCGAACATCTCAAAACCAGTAATCAGTGGGTTTAAGAATAATAGAGTTCAACTCATTAATCAAGGAGTTCAGTTGCAATCCCAGCAATGGGGAGATGAGCATGCTCCGGAGATAGACCCTTTTTCTGCTAGTGTATATTCTGTAATTAAGGGTGCAGGAGCAGTTAAATATGCTGGTGGAGCAATTGGCGGATTTGTTATTGCAAATCCCAAAACTTTACCAACTGTAAATGGGGTACATGGAGAGCTTAATTCTTTATATGCTAGTAATAACCGAATGGGCAATGTTTCATTGATGTTGGAAGGGAATTCTAAACTATTGCCAGATTTCTCATGGCGAATACAAGGAAGTGGAAAGCGTTCAGGAAATATCAAAACGCCTAATTATTATCAGAAAAATACAGGAGTTAAGGAATTGAATGGATCTGCGGACTTAGGGTATTACAAAGAGAAATGGAATGCTAGAATCTTCTATAGTCAGTTTAATTCAGAAATAGGAATCTTTAGTGGAGCTCATATTGGGAACCTAACAGATTTGCAAGCAGCAATTAATCGAAGTGAACCAAGAGTTGAGGACCGGGAAGGGTTTTCTTATGACATTAGAAGACCTAAACAGCGAATTATTCATGAGCTTATTAAAACAGAACTCAATTATTATACAACTGCTGGGAAGTTTAATGTGAAGCTTGCTCGGCAATTTAATGTAAGAGAGGAGTTTGATAAAGAGTTGCCACGGAATAGGGAATTAGCTGCTTTGAATATTCCTGAGTTTTCTTTGAGTTTAGAAAGTTATTCTGCCAATTTAAATTGGACACTTCCTGAATTGGGAAGGTGGAAAAGTGAGTTGGGAATTCAATTGGTTGATCAACGAAATTCAGTGAATAGCTTTACCGATTTCATTCCTGATTATACTCAAACAACCTTGAGTGCATATTGGGTTGAACAATGGGAAAAGGAAAAGTTAAGTTTTGAATTTGGCGCTCGGTTTGATTACCAGATGCTTGAAGTTGATAAATTAATTAATAGAAGTTTTAAGCAATACAGTCATGACTTTAATGGGATTACTGCTAATGCTGGAGTTGGATACAAATTATCGAGAACACAATTTCTGAAAAGCAATTTTGTTTTTGTCCAACGTCCTCCGGCTGTAAATGAATTGTATAGCGATGGCTTACACCATGGTAGTGCAAGTCTTGAGTTTGGGAATGCAAATTTAGGTGCTGAAAAATCATATGGGTTTAATCTCTCATATGAGTTGAAGAAGAAACAATTGAATTATGAATTGTATGCTTATTTGCAATATATTGAAGACTTTATTTACTTAAGACCTGATGGATTGGATTTGACTATTAGAGGAGCATTTCCTTCTTACCAATGGTCAAATACCAATGCCTTAATTCGTGGATTAGATCAACAGATTTCCTATCAAATTAGTTCCAAAGTTAGAGTTGAAAATAAGTTGAGTTTATTATGGGGGAATAACGAGACTATGGACAACTTTTTAATTAATATGCCATCAAATCGGATTGAAAGCAATGTTAATTATACCTTAGAAATTGGGAAAAAACATTCAAAATTGAACGTTAAACTAGGAAATCAAATGGTATTCAAACAAAGGAGGTTCAATGAAGAAGAGGAATTTGCTGAACCACCTAAAGGGTATCATTTGTTTTTTGCGAATGTAACCTATGGCTTCGAATTGAATAAAAAACAAAGCTTGGAATTTGCGATTAGAGTTGACAATATCTTAGATACTGTTTATCGAGATTACCTAAATCGATTTCGATTCTTTACTGACGAACAAGGTAGAAACATAACATTTAGAATAAAATATAATTTTTAAAACACAAAAGATGAAAAACATAAAATTTATGACGATAACCCTTGTTGGGTTATTAATGTATAGTTGCACCAATGATGATGATGCAACGCCAGGAGCACCAATAACTCCTAATGAAGAAGAATTAATTACAACAGTAGATTTAATTTTTGAAGATTCCTTAACGTCCTTAAGAGACACATTTTCTTTTAATGATCTAGATGGAGATGGAGGAAATCCTCCAATCATAGATACTATTAGATTGTCAAGAGGGAAGGTTTACAGTGTTTCAGCTGAATTCAAAGATGCTTCTGATCCAAATGACGTGGAAGACATTACAGCTGAGATAAAAGGAGAGGATGATGAGCATTTGATTTGTTTTGAACAAACCAACATCAGCGGCTTAACTATTAAGAGAACAGATACTGATGGGACTTATGAAGTAGGTTTAGCCTCTAGATGGGAAACAGACTTTTCGGCAACAGTAAGTAATGGGACCTTGCGATTGACATTGAAGCATCAACCTGGATCTAAAGATGGCAGCTGTGCTGTTGGAGATACAGATGTGGAAATTGATTTTCCTATAATTATTAAATAGGATTAATATAGCAAAAGGGTAGATTTTGTAATCAAGCAGGATCTATCCTTTTTAAATTTCAAACTACTAGAGATTAAATTACTTTTGCAAAATGAATGAAAATCAAAATGAGCCAACTCCTTTGAATGATTTAGGAGAATTTGGGCTAATAGAACGACTAAGTCAAAATATAAAACTTCGAAATAAATCAACTGTTATAGGTGTTGGAGATGATGCAGCTTTGATTCAGCAGGATAATCAACTTACTGTAGTTAGTACGGACCTTTTAGTAGAAGGAGTGCATTTTGATTTGTTGTATACTCCATTAAAGCATTTGGGGTACAAAGCAGTGATAGTTAATCTATCTGATATTTATGCGATGAATGCTATTCCAGAGCAAATTACTGTTTCGGTAGCAGTTTCTAATCGTATGTCGGTAGAAGCGTTGGAGGAGATTTATGAAGGGATTAACCTAGCTTGTGAACTATATAAGGTTGATTTAGTTGGAGGAGACACTACTTCTTCACTTTCTGGCACTATGTTTTCCATTACTGCTATAGGTAAGGTTTCCGAAGGCAAAGAAGTGAAACGGAGTGGTGCGCAAGAAAACGATTTGATCTGTGTAAGTGGTGATTTAGGAGCTGCTTTTGCAGGACTTCAAATTTTGGAAAGAGAGAAGTCTGTTTTTAATGATAATGAGAAGATTCAACCAGATTTTAGTGGAAAGGATTATATATTAGAACGCCAATTGAAACCAGAAGCTAGAAAAGAATTGATTGAATATTTTGCTAAAGAAGAAATTTTACCCTCAGCAATGATAGATATTTCTGATGGACTTTCTTCTGAGCTGATCCATATTGCTAAGGCTTCAGGAGTTGGCATTCAGATTTATGAAGATAAAATCCCAATTGATCCAACAACAGTTTCTACTTGTGATGAATTGAACTTAAATCCAACTTTAGCAGCCTTAAATGGTGGAGAAGACTATGAGTTGTTGTTTACCATTCCATTAGATTTTCACGATAAAATAAAAGAGACTCCTGGAATCACTATTATTGGTCATGTAACGGATAAGAATTCAGGTAATTTTATGGTAGCCAAAGGAACGGAGTCTATGGTGGAGTTAACTGCTCAAGGTTGGGAGCATAAATAACTTTAAGATGGGAAGCAATTGTATAAATTGTGATTCAACGAACCATCAGAAGTGGATCTCATTCCACGATATTTTTGAGGATCAGCACAATTTATACAAATGTTATAACTGTGGGATTTATTTTTTAAATCCTATGCCAACCCAAGTTCAGTTAGATAGAGCATATGATGAAAGTTATTATGGAGTAGGAGAAAAGAAGTTTAACCCAACGGTTGAAAAGGTAGTAGATTGGTTTCGACAAAAAAACGCAAAGCAATTTGCTAATAGCTTACCTAACAAAGCAAAAGTGTTAGATATAGGTTGTGGAAATGGGAGTTTTTTGGTCAACTTGGGGATGCAGGGAAATTTTGAATTACATGGAATAGAACTAGAAGGAAAATCGGCAGAGAGAGCAAAGCAACACCCTGAATTAAATTTACACATTGGCTTTTTAGAAGAGAACACCTATACAAAAGAGAGTTTTGATGCAATTGTATTAACCCATGTTTTTGAGCACTTGTCCAATCCGAAAGAAACCTTAAATATTATAGATCAAATTGCGAAGTCAGGAGCAATATTACAGATAGAGATACCGAATATAGATAGCTGGCAAGCTCAAATTTTTAAGGGGAATTGGCTGCATTTAGACCCACCAAGACATTTGAATCTATTCCCACCTAAAGTTTTGAAGAAAGAGCTTTCTAGCTTGGGTTGGGAAGTTGTTGCTGAGAGTTATTTCTCTCCTCAATTTAGTCCCTTTGGAGTGCAACAAAGTATATTAAACATGCTTCTTTCTAAAAGAGAAGTATTGTATGAACACCTCAAGGGAAACCAAAATTATACAGTAGGTCATGGTTCTTTTTCTTTACTATGTCAAAAACTATTTCATTGGTTGAGTTTTCCATTGTTTGTTATTTCTGATGGTGTAGCATCTACTTTTGCTAAGGGAGGTACAGTTAAGTTAAGATTTCAGAAAATAAAATAAACCAACTACCTTTGGTAGGAACCCAAAACAATTAATAATGAAACTTCTTTGCACACTTTTTTTTGCCTTGATTTTATTTTCAGCAAAATCTCAATCTACAATTCCCAATGGAGGGTTTGAAAATTGGACTAGTTTTTCTTTTGAAGAATTAGATGATTATGTAACTGAGCCAGGACTTGCACGCTCTATATTAGATACTGCAGTTACCACTAAATCATCTGATAGGTTTGATGGTAACTATTCGATTCGTTTGGAGACAAAAACGAATGGAGTTGATACTCTTTTTGGGTTTTTTACTTCAGGAGAATTTGAAACAGAGAATGGGTTCCCTTATTCTCAAAACCCGGATTCTATTGTTGGGTATTACAAGAGTGAGGTGCAAACAGGAGATACTGCAATTATGATTGTTCGATTTTCTAAACTTGGGGTTATCGATACATCTCACCTTTATTCATTTGTAGGCACTCAAAATACATGGAAACGTTTTGCTTTCCCAACTGGTTCATCACAACTTCCTGATTCTGCATTTTTAGGAGCAGCCTCAAGTAATGCAATTAATGAGGTAGGGATAACACCAGGAAGTTGGTTGATGTTGGATAGCCTTCATTTTGTAGGGACAGGAATTACCCAGAAGATACCTAATGGGAATTTTGAGAATTGGACTACAGAAACCTATGAAGATCCTGATTCTTGGCAGACATTCAATGCAGAAACATCTTCTCAAAAAGTTTATACAGCGACTAAAACCACAGATAGTCATGGAGGTTCTTTTGCACTTCGCTTAGAAACTATTGAAGTTTTTGATGATACCATTGGGTTTATTACAAATGGTGGATTTGGGAATGGCCCTCTTGAAGGAGGAGTACCTTTTACTCAAATGTCAGATACGTTAATTGGTTATTATAAATACTCCCCCTCAGGACTAGATACTGCAGCTTTGAGCTTAGAGTTTTTTATAAATGGGATTGGTATCGGTCAAACCGGAATCATTTTGACTTCACAATCCAACTATACTGAATTTAAATTAGGTTTTAGCCTAGGACAAGCTCCCGATACTTTAAGAATAAATATGTCTTCCTCAATAGTAGAAACAGCAGGAATAGGAAGTGTATTGTTTATGGATAGCCTTATTATGAGTTCAATTATAACTTCCTTAGATAAGAATTCTAGCCAAATAAAAGGAATTGAATTATACCCGAATCCTACACCAGAAATACTTCAAATTAAATTTGAAGCTATAAAAAACCCACTTAAGATTGATATTATTGATGCTTTGGGAAGACTGTATCAATCTAATATTGTTGCTAACGGAGAGCAACAAATCGCAATCAATTTAAGTGCCCTAAAAAGAGGGACTTATTTTGCAAGATTCAAAGTTGGTAATGAGGTTGTACATCGTTCGTTTGTGAAGCAGTAAGTATGAATATAAATGTTTTAGGGTATGGACTGATATTCGTTTTAATAATTGGCTGTGCATCTCATGGAGACAAAGAAGAAGTTAAGAAGAAAGTTGAGCTCATTCAACAAAAGAGCCCTGTTACGAACTCTATAAGAGGGATATCAATTGTGGATTCCAACATAATTTGGTTGAGTGGAGCAAAAGGGAGTATTCTACAAACAACAGATGGGGGAGAGAATTGGCAATTACTGTTATCGCCAGACGGGGATTCTTTGGATTTTCGATCTATACAAGCTTTTAATAAAAATGAAGCCATTATAGCAAGTGCTGGTTTTCCGGCAAGGATATACAAGACTATCAATGCTGGCAAAAAATGGGAATTGGTATATGAAAACCATGATTCTGCAGCTTTCATGAACTCCATTGCCTTTAAAAATGAGCAAGAAGGAATAGTTATAGGAGATCAATTGCAGGGCAGGCATTTACTTTTAAAAACAAAGGATGGAGGAGTTAATTGGCAAAGAATAGATTCAATAAATGTTCCTAAACCTTTAGAAAATGAAAATGGCTTTGCAGCTAGTGGTTCATGTATCGCAATTAATGCAAGTGGTGAGTATTTTATTGGATTAGGTGGAGGAAATAGTAGAGTATTTTCGTCAGTTGAGGGAGAAAGGTGGGAAGTAACAGAAAGCAAATTAGAAACAGATAAAACATCTAGTGGAATTTATTCCATTGCTTCTGGAGCAACTTTTTTAATGGCTGTTGGGGGAGATTATACAGAAGTAGATTCAACACATCATGCAGCGATATCAAAAAATGGGAAGAACTGGAGCATGACAAAAGGGGTTTTAAGTGGCTATCGATCTGTAGTGGATTATTCTGAAACATGCGACTGTTGGTTAGTTGGAGGAACTAATGGCATTGAAATTTCCTACGATAATGGTGATAGCTGGGAACAAATTTCTGATCAGAATGTTAATACCCTAAGGTTTGTGCCTCAATCAACCTCAGCCTTTATGGCAAACAGTAATGGGCAGATATACTTGTTTAGATTAATTAGAGTTTAGTGAGATTAAGAAAGATTAACATAGACTTCATTTTATGAATATGTATACTAGACAATTTGACTCTTATCTTTACAACAATAAAAAGACGCATTGATTAAAAAGAAAACATATTTCATGCTACTGGTTTCAGTATTTACCTTTTTTGGGGAATCTGCATTGCAAAGCATATCTTGTTTCACAAATGTGTTTAATGATCAACTCATTATAGTAGATTTTACTGGTGAAGAAGAAAATGAAACTTCAAAAAATGAAGCTAAAGAAGTCGTAACTCAAACTGAAGATCAAAATAATCTTGCGATTCTCCAACATAATCACCTGAACTCAATTGCGTTTCATAAATGTAATTTAAAAGGTAGCGGCGATTTTTCAGAAGTTACAACACCTCCACCAGAACCTGTTATTGGTTAATCTATCATCTTTCTCAAATTTTTGATTGCCTTAATTCAATGTTGGTTATTGAATTAAAAGCAATGTGTAATATTTAAAACATAAACAATGAAATTATTTAGTCAAATCAAACATGATTTACCGGCGAGTATAGTCGTCTTTTTTGTGGCACTCCCACTTTGTTTGGGAATCGCATTAGCCAGTGGGGCACCTCTTTTCTCAGGATTGATAGCAGGTATTGTTGGAGGAGTAGTGGTGGGGGCCCTAAGTGGCTCTAATATTGGAGTAAGTGGTCCTGCAGCCGGATTGGTTGCTATCGTTTTAGCTGCTATTGGTAGTTTAGGTGGCTACCAAAATTTTTTAGTGGCTGTTGTGTTGGCGGGTGTTATTCAAATACTCTTTGGCGTCTTAAGATTGGGAATTATTGGGTATTATTTCCCAACATCAGTTATTAAAGGTATGTTAACAGGTATTGGCATCATTATTATATTAAAACAAATCCCTCACTTTTTTGGCTATGACCATGATCCAGAGGGCGATTTTTCTTTTTTTCAAGTTGACGGAGAAAACACCTTTTCAGAAATTATTAATTCAATAAACCACATTACACCAGGTTCGGCTATAATAGGTCTCTTGGGCCTATCAATCTTGATACTTTGGGAAAGAGTTTTATCTAAGAAAGCTAAGATATTTCGGCTTATTCAAGGCCCTTTGGTAGCAGTTGTTGTTGGTATTATATTTTTTGCAGTAACGCAAGGAAATAAAGTATTGGCAATAGGAAGCTCTCATTTAGTAAGTGTACCTATTCCAGATAGTGTGGATTCTTTTATTGGTCAGTTTAGTTTTCCTAATTTCTCTTTTATTACAAATGGTGATGTCTGGTTAGTTGCCTTTACAATAGCATTAGTAGCTAGTTTAGAAACTTTGTTATGTGTTGAAGCCACAGATAAGTTAGATCCACATAAAAATGTAACACCAACCAACAGAGAGTTATTTGCACAAGGTACAGGAAATATTATATCTGGAATGATAGGTGGTTTACCTATTACACAAGTAATTGTGCGTAGTTCGGCTAATATACAATCTGGCGGGCGAACTAAAATGTCGGCAGTCATTCACGGACTTTTCTTATTAATATCAGTGGTATTAATTCCAAGGTTTTTGAACATGATTCCGTTATCTGTATTAGCCGCTATTTTATTAATTGTTGGATATAAGCTAGCAAAACCATCATTGTTTAAAACTATGTATGATTTAGGATGGAAGCAGTTTTTGCCATTTATTACAACAATCTTAGGTATAGTCTTTATAGATCTTCTTTGGGGAATTGGATTAGGATTGGCAGTAGGTTTTGTAGTCATTTTAATTAAGAGTTTTCAGAATTCACACTTTTTACATAAAGAAGGAGAAAATGTAGATAATGGAAAAATCAAAATGACTTTAGCTGAAGAAGTAACGTTCTTCAATAAAGCTTCTATATTAAAAGAATTAGATCGTTTGCCAGAAAATAGTTATTTGGAATTAGACGTTAGAAAAACACAATACCTTGACTATGATATTATCGAAATAATGGAAGACTTTACCTTAAAAGCTAAAGAAAGAAATATAACTGTTAAACTTCTTTCTGAAAGGGGAGAAGTTGAAAATCCTGAGAGTTTTATCGAGTTTTTTAAACTACGTCCAAAAGAATAATGCATTAACTACAAAAGAGTATTATTATTTATCAAAAATTTTTTTAATAAGAGAAAGAGGGTTAAAGAATTTAATCCTCTTTTTTGTTTCAATTTTAGTAAATGCTTCTCCTATAGCATATAAACCGGATTGATCTATTTAATTTGTTGGATCAGCTTATTGCATTTAGGATTTAGCTTTCTTTGATTTATCCAAAAAGGTCTTTAAAACCAAGCTCTAGCAACGGCAGACCATGGCCAAGGAATAGCAGAAAAGATTAAAATCATAGCTAATACAAAGTAGACAGCCTGTCTTCTAAATTTAGCACTGTCGTCTTTTCCTTTCTTGGCCATGATTCGTCCAAGGGTAATAATTGCAATGCCAACTATCATTGATAAGATGTGCTCGACAGCCCAAAACCTTAGTGTATCATTCTTCATTGCTTCACCCATATTTGATTGTGCAGCTTTTACAAGATCGCTCATGAAGTATAAGCCAAGACCAATAACTAACTGGAGGTGAGCAGAAATAAATAGGAATAGGCTCAATTTATTGTCTAGAGCTGAATATTCCTTTTTGCCTAACCAACCAATAAAAGATTTGATGACTACGATGATGAGTAGAATAACAATTGCATATCGCAATAAATTATGGGTATGAAGTAAACCAGTATACATAAGTTAATTTTTTGTAAAGATAGAAATGTGAGGGATTAAAAGGACTTCTTGTTTTGGTAAATTTGGCTTTTCTCAAACTTTATGCGAAACGCACTTTTTCTATTCTTTCTTTGTATTAGTTTTTTAGCGAATGCACAAACTTGGAAACCAGTTAACGGGAGCAAGGATAGCAGGAACCATTATACTGCATTTATTCATGCTTCAATCTTTATAGATGCGCAACATCAATTAAGTGATGCTACCCTTTTGATTAAAAACGATAAGATTATTGCAGTTGGAACAGCTGTCGACTTACCTGAAAATACAATTATTAAAGATCTTAAAGGCAAGTTTATTTATCCTTCGTTCATTGATTTGTACAGTGAGTTTGGAATTGAAAAGAAAGTAGACGAGCCTCGTGTCAGGAGACCACAATTAGAAAGCAAAAAAGCATCTTTATTTTATTGGAATGAGAGTATACAGCCTGAAAAAAAGGCTGTTGATCTATTTCGATTTAATGAGAAAGATGCAAAAAGGTATATAAAGATGGGCTTTGGAACTGTTCTTTCCCATCAAATGGATGGAATCATTCGCGGTACATCTGTATTGACAACTTTGTCTAATAAGGCAGTTTATCCGATTATATTGGATGAAGCAGCATTGCAATATTCATTTTTTAAGGGAAAGTCAAAACAAACTTATCCTAACTCTTTAATGGGGATTATTGCCCTAATCCGACAAACACATTATGATGCTGTATGGTACGCAAGAAATCAGGATAATACTCCTTACAATAAAAGTTTGCAGGAATTAAATAGAGTGCAGGGCCTCCCGAAAATAATAGATGCTGGAAATACGCTTTCTATGCTTAGAGCTGATAAACTAGGAGACGAATTCAACTTTCAATATATAATAAAAGGAAATGGGACTGAGTTTGAAAGAATAGAAGCAATTAAGGAAACAAAAGCTTCGGTTATTGTTCCAGTTAACTATCCAAAAGCCTATGATCTTTCCGATCCTTATGATGCACTTCGTTTGCCTCTTTCGAAAATGAAAGAATGGGAATTGGCAAAAGAGAATTTGAGGCTATTAAGTGCCCAAGAGATTGATTTTGCAATTACCTCAAGCGGGATAGAGGATCCTAAAATATTCTTTAAAAATATTTCTACATCAATTCAAAGTGGATTGAGTAGAAGTGTGGCGATTCAAAGTTTAACTGAAACTCCAGCAAGGTTACTTTATGTAATTGATAAAGTAGGAACAATAGAGCCTAATAAACTAGCAAACTTCATTATAACTTCAGATAGTTTGTTTTCTAGTAATTGTAGGGTCTATTCTAATTGGATTCAAGGAAGTGAACATGTTGTTTCATCGGAGAACCCAATTGATCTTGAAGGGAACTATAGTTTAAATATAAATAAGCGGCTGCAGTTTGATGTGAAACTAAGTCAGAAAGACCTGAAATGGGTTGCAATGGTGAGTGAAAAGAATAAAGACCAATTTCAAAAGGCTTTATTTGAAACTACCAGCAGTCGAGTTAATCTAAATTTTAGTTTAGGAGAATCAAGTTATCGACTGAGTGGAAGCGTAAGTGATTCTCAAAGCCGAATTTGGTCGGGGAAAACTATTTTAAATGGGAACTGGGTTGATTGGGCTGCTATAAAGAAAAATGATAAATCAACCTCTAAAACGAAATCACTTATAGATTCTTCATTAAAAAAAGTGGAACCAGTTAAAGTATTTTATCCAAACATGTCTTATGGTTGGGATAGTTTACCTAAAACTGATAAGGCAATCATTTTTAGAAATGCGACTGTTTGGACCAATGAAGAAAAGGGAATTTTAAAAAATCATGATGTTGTTATTCATAACGGTAAAATTCAAATGCTGGGTTATAAGATTAACATAGAAGTGATGTTCCCAGAATTGAAGGAACAAATAATCGAAATTGATGCTACGAATAAACATTTAACGTCTGGAATTATTGATGAGCACTCTCATATCGCCATTGAAAGAGGAGTGAATGAGTCTGGGCAAGCAATTACTTCAGAAGTAAGCATAGGAGATGTTATTAACTCAGATGATATTAATATATATAGGCAATTAGCAGGCGGAGTGACCACTTCCCAATTGCTACATGGCTCTGCTAATCCAATTGGAGGACAATCTGCAATTATTAAACTCAGGTGGGGTCAAACTCCTGAAAAAATGAAGGTAGATAGTGCGGATTCATTCATCAAATTTGCTCTTGGAGAAAATGTTAAACAATCCAATTGGGGAGATCATAATACTGTGCGATTTCCACAGACTAGAATGGGTGTGGAACAAGTATATTATGATGCTTTCATCAGGGCAAAAGAATATAAAGCTGATTGGCAGTTGTACAATGCAAAAAGCAAAAAGGAAAAGAAAGAAAGTATTCCACCTAGAAAAGATTTAGAACTAGATGCCTTAGCAGAAATTTTAGATACTAATCGGTTTATTACATGTCATTCCTACATACAATCAGAGATAAATATGTTGATGCATGTAGCGGATTCTATGGGGTTTAGCATAAATACATTTACGCATATTTTAGAAGGGTATAAGGTTGCTGATAAATTAAAAGAGCATGGAGCTATGGCTTCAACCTTTTCAGATTGGTGGGCCTATAAATTTGAGGTAAATGATGCGATACCCTACAATGGGGCAATATTACATGGACAAGGGGTCGTAACGGGCTTTAATTCTGATGATGCTGAAATGGGCAGAAGGTTGAATCAGGAAGCAGCTAAAGCAGTTAAATATGGAGGGCTTAGTGAGGAAGAAGCTTGGAAGTTTGTTACGTTGAATCCAGCAAAGATGCTTCATTTAGATGATAGGATAGGAAGTATAAAGGAAGGGAAAGATGCAGATATAGTGTTATGGACTGAAAATCCCTTATCTGTTTATGCTAAGGTAGAACAAACGTATATAGATGGGATAGCCTATTTTGATCACAATAGAGATTTGGCTTTAAGGAAAAAAGTTATTTTGGAAAGGGAACGCCTAATTGACCTTATGATGGCTGAAAAGAAAAAAGGGAAGCCTACGCAAAAAGTGGAATTAGAGGAAAAGAAATTGTATGAATGCGAAACCATTGAAGATGTTTATTAGAGTAGTTTCTACTTTCTGTTTTTTTCTTTTGATTCTAAATATAGAAGCTCAAGTTCCTGCTAAAAATCAAGAAAAATCTATTTTGCTACTAAATGGAACAGCTCATTTAGGAAATGGAGAAATAATTCCTAGAGCAGCTATAGGTTTTAAGGATGGGAAAATAGATATGGTTCTTGCAGCATTTGATATACGCATGGACTCTACAAAGTATGATATCATCATCCATATTGATGGACAGCATGTTTACCCAGGTATTATCGCTCCTAATAGTAGATTGGGTTTAGTAGAGATTGGAGCTGTAAGAGCAAGTAGAGACTTTGATGATGTTGGTGAGTTTTCACCCCATCTTAGAAGTCTAACTGCATACAATACTGAATCTAGGATTACACCTACGATACGAACTAATGGGGTTTTAATTGCAGAGGTTAGTCCTAAAGGAGGTGTGATATCTGGGGCATCTTCAATTTTTGAGTTAGATGGATGGAACTGGGAAGATGCAGTACTAAAAGAAGACAATGGAATTCACCTGAATTGGCCATCAATCCGGTCAACTTTTGGGAAAAAAGAAAAGGATGTAAAGAAAACTGAAGAGCAGTACAAGCAGAAGTTATTGGAAATAGAACGTTTTTTTGAGGATGCAGAAGCATACCAAAAAGTTGATTTTCATTTAGAAAAGAACATTCGTTTTGAAGCAATGAAGAAATTGTTTAGCAAAAAAGCAAAACTGTTTATTCATGCTAATCGAATCCAAGAAATTACTGATGCTATTTACTTTTTCGATGCATTTGATTTTGATTTGGTTTTAGTTGGTGGGAATGATGCTTATTTGGTAGCAGATATTCTTAAAGATAGAAACATTCCAGTCATTCTTCGAAGGGTTCATTCTTTGCCTATGAACCAGGATGATGCAATAGATTTTCCTTTCCGACTGCCCAAACTATTAAGCGATAAAGGCTTGCTAGTCGCTTTAGAAAATTCAGGAAGCATGGAGGCAATGGGGACTAGAAATTTGCCTTTTTATGCTGGCACAGCTGCTGCATATGGAGTAGAAAAAGAAGCAGCACTTTCAATGATTACTCTTAATACTGCAAAAATATTAGGTATTGATCAGCAAGTGGGAAGTATAGAAGCAGGCAAGCAAGCGACACTCTTTGTATCAAAAGGGGATGCCTTAGATATGAGAACGAATCAAGTCAATTTAGCCTTTATTCAAGGGAAACAAATAGACCTAACCAATCCCCAAATCAAGTTGTACCAAAAGTATTTGAAGAAATATAAAAGTGTTGACTAGATAGTTAACTTATTTGCAATGGCTCCATTGAGCTTATCAATACTAATTCTTTCTTGTTCCATAGTATCACGATCTCTAATTGTCACCGTATTGTCTTCAAGTGTTTGATGATCTACTGTAATAGAGACAGGTGTTCCAATAGCGTCTTGTCGCCTATAACGTTTACCAATAGAATCTTTTTCATCATATTGGCAATTGTAATTCACCTTTAGCTGATCTAAAATTTCTCTTGCTTTTTCAGGCAGACCATCTTTTTTAGTTAGCGGCATTATAGCAGCTTTATAAGGAGATAAAAAAGCTGGAATTTTTAGTAGAATCCTTTCAGAACCATCTTCCAATTTTTCATTTTGTATTGCATTGGATAGAATGGCTAAAAACATTCTGTCTAAACCAATAGAAGTTTCAACTACAAAAGGCACATAGCTTTCGTTAATTTCAGGATCGAAGTATTGTAATTTCTTACCAGAAAACTCTTCGTGCTGCTTTAAGTCAAAGTCAGTTCTAGAATGAATTCCTTCTAATTCTTTGAAGCCAAAAGGAAATTCGTATTCAATATCGGCAGCAGCATTGGCATAATGAGCTAATTTAAGATGATCGTGGAAACGGTATTTTTTCTCATCGATTCCTAAGGCTAAGTGCCATTTTAATCTAGCTTCTTTCCAGTATTCGTACCATTTTAACTCTTCGCCAGGGCGAACAAAAAATTGCATCTCCATCTGCTCAAATTCTCGCATTCTGAAAATAAACTGACGTGCAATAATTTCATTCCGAAAAGCTTTTCCAATTTGAGCAATTCCAAAAGGGATTTTCATACGTGCAGATTTTTGCACGTTTAAGAAATTGACAAAAATTCCTTGCGCAGTTTCAGGACGTAGATAAACAGTGCTAGCTCCATCAGCTGTTGAGCCCATTTCAGTGCTAAACATTAGGTTAAACTGCCTTACATCTGTCCAGTTTTTCGAACCACTAACAGGGTCAGCAATATCGAGGTCAATAATTAATTGCCTTACTTCAGCTAAATCTTCAGCGTCCATGGCTGTTTTAAAGCGATTATTTGCAGTGTCAATTTTTTCTTGATTAGCAACAACCCTTGGATTAGTCGCTCTGAATTGATTCTCATCAAAGGCATCTCCAAATCTACTAGCAGCTTTGGTTACTTCTTTGTTGATCTTAGCTTCAATTTTAGCTACCCATTCTTCAATTAACACATCGGCTCTGTATCTTTTTTTAGAATCTTTATTGTCAATTAATGGGTCATTAAAGGCATCGGTATGTCCAGAGGCCTTCCAAGTGGTTGGATGCATGAAGATAGAGGCATCAATCCCGACAATGTTTTCATGCATTTGCACCATGCTTTTCCACCAATACTGTTTGATATTGTTCTTAAGCTCACTTCCCAATGGGCCATAATCATAAGCAGCGCTTAAGCCATCATAAATTTCTGAGGAAGGAAATACAAAGCCATACTCTTTTGCATGAGCTATTATATTTTTTAGATTATCGTCTTGATTTGCCATGGGGCAAAAGTAATTTTTTGGAAGGGTTAATAAGAGAAAATGGGGCATAAAAAAACCCCGACCGAAGTCGAGGTCTTTTATATAATAAGATTACTTCTTAAAAGTGAAAGTTAAGAGAGATAACGCTGTTAGGAACAACATCAAGTCCAAAAGATGAACTAGTACCACTTTCTACTGTAGTAGAAGTAATTGTAGTGCCATCAGTAGATTCAGTTGTAACCTCTCCAGCACCAGTTGAGTTAAAGTTTAGTCCCCACATTACTTCAGCACCAACAGATATTTTTGGAGCAAAAAAGTATTCAACGCCGCCAAAAGCTCCAAGAGTAATACCAAAAGTGCCACCGTTTTTATTTTCAGTAACTCTACTTGCTCCAGCACCTTGATCGTTAAGGTTATTTCCATATGTATTTTCAGTATTTCCAGCACCAAACATAATCATAACCATAGGGCCATAGACTCCTTGTAGTCTTCCTTTTCCTCTTCTCATTTCTATTCCACCACCTATTGTAATGTTTGTTGCAGAAGTTTTTACTTCATCTTCTACAGTTGAACCAGCAGCAGCACCAGGAGCAGTGTTAGCTACAGGAGTTTTAACAGTGTTAGAACCGAATCCAATTCTTAGCATACCTCTGTATGCTGTATTAGCATCAATAAACAATTTACCATAAATGGTATTGGCGTTCATTAAGCTTAAGCTTCCAGTAGAGTTACTATCATTGCCATTAAATAGGTTTCCACCAAAGTCAATAAGATTTCCAGCGTCAAAACCAATTGCATAATCGCCAGCTTCAGGTAAAATAGGAGTTCCTTTTTTAGAAGTCATTTGATCCTGAGCAAATGTAATTCCAGCAGTAAAAATTGCTGCAATCAATAATACTTTCTTTTTCATCTTGAATGTTTTAGATTAAAATTTTAATTAAACTTTCCCAAACCTAGTTAAAAAATGGATTCGTGTCAAAATTGCTACTTTAAAGGGACCCTTTTTACGGCTTATTTACGGCTTAAATTAGTTTTGGTAAACATGAAGTAACTATCTATACAACAGCGAATTAATAAAAAACTGAATGTAGCGAGTGAATCTATTATGAGAGAGATATTAACTTTTGAACAGCTCTTTTGTTTAAAAGTCACTGTTTTTGAAATTTTAATCGGCGAAAAGGCCAGCAAATTGGCTAGTAGAAACGGAATTAAAATTAGTTTTGAAGAATGATTCAAATAGAAGATGTAATTGTATCAGAACAACTTTTTGAAGAGTACTTTGTATGTGATTTAAGTGCTTGCAAAGGAGCATGCTGTATTGAGGGAGATGCAGGGGCTCCTGTTGAGTTTGATGAAATAGAAAAGATGGAATCCAACCTAGAGAGTATTTTACCTTATCTAACAGTAGAGGGAAGACGAACAATAGTAGAAACAGGAGTATTTGAGGTAGATACAGATGGTGAATATGTGACACCTCTTAACAATGGGAAAGAATGTGCCTTTACAACCTTTGATAAAAATGGAATCGCAAAGTGTGGCATTGAAGATGCATATAGAGCTGGAGCTTCCAATTTTAGGAAACCTTCCTCTTGTCATTTATATCCAATCAGGATTACTAAGTTAAATGCGTACGATGCCTTGAATTATCATCAATGGAAAATCTGCAAACCAGCATGTGACTGTGGTACAAAATTAAAAGTAAAGGTGTATCAGTTTTTGAAAGAGCCATTAATAATTAAATATGGAGAGGCATGGTATCAACAAATGATAGAAGTTGATCAGTTATTAGAGAAGGGAATTGAAGAGAAATAATGCTAGGCCCAAACTTGAGTTCCTTCAGAACAATTTTTGCAGATCTCAATTTGGTCACGACCTTTAAATAAAGATTTTCTAAACTCTTGATAAGCTTCTCCTTTCCAAATATCCTTAAAGCTTACTTTTTCTAAACTCCCCAATTGATGAGTAGCATCTTTATCAAAACAGCATGGAATAACTTTTCCATCCCAAGTTATCACACAAGAATGCCATAGCTTCCAACAATTATTTTCCAAGGAATTTTTTATGGTATAACTTCCATCAGTTTGCTTTTTATATCTAGAATACTTTTCATTCTCAGGAATTAATGGATTACCATTTTGATAATTGTAAACCTGAGCTGTTTTCAATTTAACTTCGTTTACTCCAAGTTCTTTAGCCAATTGATAAACCTCTTCTATTTCATGCTCGTTAGGTTTTACAACCAAAAATTGGAAGATAACATGAGGAGTGCGAGAATTTAATTTGCGCTTCCAGTGAATAATGTTCTTAGTACCTTCAATTACTTTATCCAATTTTCCGCCAATTCGATAGTTCTCATAAGTCTCTTGGGTAGTGCCATCAATAGAAATAATTAATCGATCTAGTCCTGATTTTACTGTTTTTTCAGCATTTTCTTCAGTTAAAAAATGGGCGTTGGTTGAGGTTGTAGTATACATTTTCTTTTGAGAGGCATATTCTACCATATCAAGGAAATTGGGGTTGATGTATGGTTCTCCTTGAAAGTAAAAGGTCAAATAGAAGGTGTCTTTATATATTTGATCGATTACCTTTTTGTAAAAATCAACTTTTAGGTTTCCAGTTGGTCTGCTAAATGAGCGAAGTCCACTAGGACATTCAGGGCAACCTAAATTGCATGCAGTAGTTGGTTCAATGGCAATTGCCAAAGGCAAACCTTTTTGGTCGGGACGCTGAACAAATTTTGACCAATAAAAGCTACCAACTACTTTTAAGGCATTTAAAGCCCTGCGAGGAGTAGTCTTTTTGATAAATTGTAAGCTGTCGTAGAAAGTATTTGCCACACTTCAAAGGTACACATCAATGGAGATTCAATTTGGTAAAATTGCTACGAATAGCTTAACTTTTACATGAAAACCTTTCTCATCTTGTTTCTTTTCTTTAGCTCCAAGATCATATGGTCAGTATAGTATTCTTAATAAAGTAGGACATAAGATTATTAATTTGGCTTAAGGCTGGGGGTGTTATCTATATGGACACTATTCACTACTTAAACAGGAAGAATTTGCAATAAGTTCATTGTGTATTTTATCTTTTTAGTATAAAATACCACTACTACTAGAGTTATTCTGTTTGGTTATGAGCGACTTAAAAATAATTATAACAATACAAAACCTTTATTCGTTATTTGCCAATATTCATTATGAGTTATTTTGCCAATTACTAATTTTTATATATGAAGGAATTTACTACACTGTTATTGGTTTTGTTTTCTGCACTTACATTCTCTCAAGACCATCTTGGAGGTAAAGTGGTGGATGAAGAAACCGAAGAACCTTTAGCTTTTGTCAATATATTATTTGATGACAAGAATATAGGGGTTAGTACAGATATTGATGGCAAATTCAAATTGCCGGAGAATGTTTCAATTCAGAAGTTAACCTTTAGTTATATAGGATATGAAAGAAAAGTAATTAGCACAGATCAACTAGAGGATGAGAAACGTATTGTTTTAACCAGAAGTACATACGACTTAAATGAGGTTGTTGTGTTGCCAGGCGTTAATCCAGCCCATAGAATTATTGATTTAGCAATAGAAAACAGGAAGATTAATAACCCTGAAAAGGCAACGGAATTCTTTTATGAATCCTACAATAAGTTAATTTTTACTGCACTTCTTGATAGTAATTTAAGAGCAAATAGAGATTCTGTAGAGCAATTGGATTTGGACTTAAGAAAAACGTTTAAGCTTCTACAGCAGCGGCATCTTTTTATGATGGAATCAGTAACGGAGAGGAGTCATATTCCGCCTTCAGCAACTAAAGAGGTTGTCACGGCATCGAGAGTGTCAGGTCTTAAAAATCCAACATTTTCTTTAATAGGAACTCAATTACAGTCGTTTTCACTGTATAAAGATTTCATAGAACTATTTGGGGTAACTTATTTAAGTCCAATTAGTAAAGGGGCTACATCAAAATATCTTTTTGTTTTGGAAGATACTTTGTTTGATAATAGTGATACAATTTTTCGTTTATCTTTTCAACCAAAAAAAGGGAAAAACTTTGAAGGATTAAAAGGGTTTATATCTATTAATACGAATAAGTATGCCGTCCAAAATTTTGTTGCTGAACCATTTGAGAATCAAAGTACACATGTTAAAATACAGCAGAAATATCAATTTGTAGACAATAAACAATGGTTTCCAGTACAATTAAACACTTTTCTAACTTTTGAAGGAGCAGAATTCAATGGTTTGGAGTTGATTGGGATTGGAAAATCATACATTAAGAACATACAATTCCAATCCCCTCTAAATAGGTCACAAATTGGGAATACTATTTTGAAAATGGATGAAAATGCCGGCCAAAAAGATTCTTTGTATTGGAGTAAATACCGGATAGACCCTTTAGATAATAGAGAGCAAAATACCTATCATTTTATTGATAGCATTGGGAGAAAATTCAAGCTTGATGAAAAGATGGCAATATACAAGACTATCTTGACTGGGGGATTTCCGCTAGGTCCAATAGATTTTAAGCTTAAGCATTTAATCAACTACAATGGGTATGAAGGGTTTCGATTAGGTTTAGGAATAGAAACAAATGAGCGTTTTCTTAAACCAATTAGGATTGGAGGGTATGGCGCATATGGCTTCAAGGATAAAAATGGGAAGCATGGGGCTCATATTCGTTGGATACCTAAATCGGAAAGGTTTTTTGAAACGAAGTTTTCATATTCTAATGATGTAGCTGAGGTTGGAGGGGTTTCTTTCTTAAATCAGAAATACAATCTATTTTCAGTAGAATCCTTTAGGGATTTCTTTATTAGTAGAATGGATAAGGTAGAAAAATTTCAGGGCGAAATTTCATTTAGAGCACTTAGAAATTTTCATTTTACTTTCTTTGGAAATAAGCAAAATCGAGAACTGACATTTGATTATGCTTTTCTCCAACAAATTAATGGAGTAGATGTTTTAATTGATAATCGATATAACATTAGCCAAACGGGTATTAATATACGTTACAAACACAGAGAAAAATTTGTAGAAATGTTTGGGATGAAAATGGCTGTTCCAAGCAATACCCCAACGATTTCTTTTAAATATACTAAGGCGTTCAAAGATGTATTAGATGGGGATTTTGACTACATAAAGATTGATTTCCAAGTAGATCAACAAGTAAAAATTAGAGGGTTGGGGCAAACCAAATTTAGGGTAACGTTGGGAGCAGTAGATGAACCATTACCTATTTCACTTTTGTATAGGGCGAGAGGAACATTTGATAATGATTATAGAATTGCTTCAGAATATAATTTTGAGACCATGGCCCCCAATGAATTTTATTCTGACCGGTACCTTAATGTATTCTTTAGGCATAGTTTTAAGAACCTACTTTTTAAAGAAAAATCATTCAAGCCAATCGTTACAATTGTTAGCTCATTTGGATTAGGAGATATAAACAGCAGCATAGCAGCTCATCAAAATGTCAATTTTAATACTTTGGAGCAAGGCTTTTTTGAGTCAGGTATTCAGCTAGATAATTTGATTGAATCAATGGGCATTGGAGTAGGAGCATTTTATAGGTATGGGGCATATTATAATAGTGAAAAGAAAGGGGATAATATAGCAGTAAAAATATCATCAACCTTTAGTTTTTAGGACTTTGTGTGTTTGAATTATTAATTCTTTCACCTTTTCTCATTTGCATCTCTTTAGGATTGTCTTATCTTAGACACTCACATTTAAGGGAATCAATTTACTTTGCGAAATCAAAAGGGATAGATGAAACACATTGCTATTATTGGAAACGGAATCTCTGGAGTTACTGCTGCAAGGCATATCCGAAAGCGTTCCGATCATAAAATCACACTCATTTCTGGTGAGACTGAACATTTTTTTTCTAGAACAGCACTCATGTATGTTTACATGGGGCATATGAAATATGAAAATGTCAAACCCTATGAAGATTC
>Ga0316204_10002912_pt1 | contig 36559 bp, 30 predicted proteins | sample 6monrhotite_MG_2_FD_205661 | JGI IMG/M metagenome (GOLD analysis project Ga0316204, IMG submission 205661) | Microbial mat bacterial communities from mineral coupon in-situ incubated in ocean water Damariscotta River, Maine, United States -... | ecosystem: Environmental > Aquatic > Marine >... | reverse complement strand
GTTTTAGGTTAAATCAGTTGTTACAATATAAAAATGAAGTTGTTATAGTTCGCTACTCTCCTGAAGGTAGGGCAATTGATTTTGGTTTTGTCTTAAGAAAAGAATGGCCCAATTAAAAATGTATACATTAGTAGCTAAATTAATTATAGATCAACAATATTTAAATATTACTAACGTTATCACACAAATTTAACAACTGTATATTGCGTATGAATAACTTTACTTTCTCTGACTACCACAAACTAAACAAAGACGAAAAAGAATTAACTAAACTGCTTCATACTGAAACAGAAAAAGAATCGTCAAAAATGCCTAGTAAAACGAGTGTAAATAACATCCTAGCTTATTCCAAAGCTTTGAGCGTTCGAAAATCTACAACCTTAGGTTTTGTGGAAAACGTATTGAATTAGAAATCAATACCTTTTAAAGTCAATAATTGTATTAATTAGACGAAGAATGGTCGGCAATGATCTTCCATTCTTTGTCTATTTTTTTCCATAAGAGTGAGAAGTAGCCACCTAAGGTGTCAGACTTTCTATGTAAGGTCCATTGCCCGACTACAAATGCATCTTGAGGAGAAATTACATCTATTTTAATTAGATTAAAGGTTAATTGCCCCATTTTTTCATTAGTAGGATAAGATTTTAAATAGTTAGTTAAGGTTTGATTCCATCCATATGTTGGCCCTTTACCTCCCACAAAAAGTAACGAATCAGACTTCCAATACCCTTCCATATAAGCAGGAATGTTACCACGGTTCCAATTGCTTTCTTGAAACTTCATAACCATTTTAATTTGTTCTTTAGCTAAAGTCTCGGTAAGTTGAGCGCTTGCAAAGAAGCAACTAAGGCAAAGTATGCCTGATAAAAGTATCTTATTCATAAACGGGAAAATAAAGTGGATGTAGTTGATTATATGCTTTTAAAGCTAAAACTAGCTCTTTGGATTTAATACGTTTGGTGTTTTGAAACTGATTATAGAGCTGTGGCTCATTTTTTATATAATAACTTAAATTGTTGACTGTTAACTCATATACAGTTCCGTCATTCATATCTAAAAACAGTTGAGACAAGCTTTTGGTTTGATTCTCAATTGGAAAACCAAAAGCATCAACAGTTGTAAAGGTCTTGATAATAATGGCTGTAAATTGACTTAATTGACCAACATCAATGATTCTCCAATAAGCTCCTTCAAAACTTATATAAACATTGCCTGCTTGAGAATAGCCCCAAACTTTTTTAGGGTCTACAACCACCATAGATTGAGTAGAGTCTTCTAAAACCCATAAATTGGAGCCTTTCTTTTCTATTTTTTGCTGTATAGAAGGCTTGTTGTATTTCAACTCTCCGAAGTTGGTGTAAATTCCTTCTTGAAAATTAAATCCTAATTCATAAACCTCATAATTTAAACTGTCTGTTTGAGCAATAGATAGTTGTGGATCTATGTATGTTATTATTCCACATAATAAGATCCCTAGCAAATGAAATTTAAATTTATCTTGTAAGCACACTTAAAAGAGTTTAAGGTCTTTTAAAAATAAGGATTTAAAAAACTTTAAACAGAACCAATGCATAGCCAAAGAAACGGAAGAAACGAAATAAACCCAATAGAAAAAAACTGGGCATAGGATACCGTATAGTTCCAGCTATCATACAAACGGGAGAAAAGGGTAGGGGGAATAGTGCAGCAAAAACAATCATAATACCACCCCATTTTCTCATTTTAATTAGCTGTTCTAAAAACTTTCGTTTCAACCAATCCTCAACTTTAGGTATGTGGCTAATGTAGTTTCCTATGAAATAGGAGGTAACTCCCCCAGCATAGGATAGTATAGATAAAATACCAACCATAGCATATGGAAAGGAAAATTTTTGAGCCCAAATGATGAACAAGTCAGGAGGAACAAGGCCAAATAAAGATTCAGAAAGGAAAAAGAACAAAAGGGTTTTTGGTGTTGTGAAACTGGCTAATAAGGCTTCAAATCTTGCCTCAAGATCAGGAGCCAACATACGGAGTAAGAGAATAATTCCAATAAGAATAATCAAGCCTACTAATAACTTAATGCTATTTCTCCAAAAAAAGGTATATACACCCTTCCGTCTATAGTAATGGTGGTAACGATTTAAATTCTTACCAACTTTTTTCTTTTTATCTCCCATATTTTTTCGTCATAAAAAAGGTGCAAACATAAGCAAGTCATCCTTCCTGAATTAACTGATTCTTTAAATAAATCATGAACATTTGATTGCATGGGTGGTTTGCTTTACGTATACTTACTAATATGTTTGCAGCATTTCCATTAAATATTGTTGTACTACCTCAAGAGTCTGTTGCCTTGCATCTGTTTGAACCACGCTACAAGCAACTGTTTATAGATTATAGAAACGGAAAGGAGTTTGCTATTATTTATAGTGATAAATCAGGGCTTTCTTCGCATGGTAGCTTAGTTAGAATTGATAAGATTGTGAATGAGTTTCCTGATGGAACTGTAGATATTATAGTGAAAGGAACTTCGCTTATTAAAATTAAAAAATTTCACAAACTCTACCCTAAAAAGACATATTCAGCTGTTGACGCAGAGGTATTGAAGGTAGTCACTAAAGTGAGTGCTAAGCTAAAAGCACTCTTTTTAACCTATTTATTAAAGGTAGGTAAGAAAACTAATCCTAAGGTTGAATTTGACCTTTACCAATTAGCTAACCGTCTAGAAATGGATCAAAAGCGAAAAAATGAGCTTATACAGCATGAAGATGAAATAGAAATTCACCGTTTTTTAAGTAATGAGATACGCTTTCTTGCTAAAATAAAAGAGCAGGAAGAATTGCTTAATCGCAATTTTCATTTAAATTAATAAGTGTCTGAGGCAAGCATTACTAGAGTACAAGCATCTATTACTTCTATGTTCCCTTTTTTTAATTGCTCCATCAATTCATAGTTAATTGTTCCTGGATTAAAAATCACCCTCTTGGGTTTTAGGCTCAACAAATAATCATAGTATTCTTTTTGGTTTGCTGGACCTACATAAAGTGTTACTGTATCTACTTCTTGATGTATTGGGTGCCCATTTTGAATGGGAATACCTGCTATCTCTCCTTTTTTAATCCCAACAGGAATTACCTCGTGATTGTGTTGTTTTAAGCGGTTAACAGCCATAAAGGAGTATCGGCTAGGGTTGGTGGAAGCACCCAATACAATTGTTTTCTTAGAATTCATACTGCAAACTTACGGATGGAGATTGGGACAATTAAATGATTTTGCATTTCTGTAAGCCAACTGACTTCATAAGAGGATTTACTTTAATTCAGTTCCTTTTAGCGAAGTCGAAGTAGGGTATAATTAGGAGTAGGAATGATCTTAAGATTTAACTTAAGATATATCATTCATTTATTTATCTAGATTCTGTTGAATGTTAATTTCTAGTGTGTCTAAATTAAGGCAAATGAGATTTCCTAAGCCCTCTATATCATTATTCACACAACCATTGTCTATGTATATTTTGCGTTTGTTCTTTTTGATGCGTTTTGTGATTTGAAATAGGCTTTTAGGTTGATGTCCAATCACTATTTTTCGTTTGCCTATGAGTTTTTTCTTGGGTTTGAAATAGCGAATATTGAGCATGGAGTAACTATGCTTAAATGGGTCATCTAGCTTAAAATTGAAGCCTGCATGCACTAAATAATAGTCTTTAGTATCAATATAGTGAAGACTTTCTTCTATTAGTTTAATGTAGCTCTCTTTTAATTCGCCATTTACCAAGAGGTTTTGAGATTTACCAGCATTTAGGGAACGTTTACGTTGGCCTGGAGTTTTCTTTAGGGTATTGAGTACCAATTGCTCGTGATTACCTCGTATATAGAACAACTGGAACCCTTTTTCTTTAAGCTTGAGAATGCGGTTGAGTACTTTATGACTATTTGGCCCCCTGTTTACCATATCTCCCAGCAAAAAAAGTTGATCTTCTTTTTTTAGTTCGATTTGCTTGAGCAATGCCTTAAAGGTTTTGGAGCAACCATGCACATCGCTTATTACAAAACGTCTACCATTTTGAGGTTTAGCTACATTAAGGTATTTTGTTTCTTGCATGGTAATCCTATCTGGGTGCTACCACGAATTTATTTTGAAAATTAAATTTATCGTTCTTAATTTCTAAAAAATATACACCAGTTTTCAACTGTAGGCTATTGAGTTGAATTAAATGAACACCACTGAAGTAGTTTTTTGATTTTTGTTGAATTACCAGTTTTCCAAAACTATCGTACACTTCTAAATCAAGAGAAGCAAATTCATCTAAGGTAAGTTCTATATTAAGATTTGTATTAGTTGGATTAGGGTAAAGGCGTATATTTTTAGTTGTTGGGATGTTCTTAGGAATTTCTAAGTTGGTTAAGCCTTTACTGTCAAACATTTCCTGATTTGCATCAGCTTCTATATTAAGTTCACCTATAGAACTAGCCACTATTACAGCAAAAGAAACCGTTTTAGTTTCATTAGGATCTAAGCTAAAAGGACCAATAGTATTTACATCCATAATGTCGTTTCCTTGAGCTGAATTTTGGCCTGCTTTAGCTCTATTAGTAGAAATTACTTGAAATTTTTCTGCATCAGAAAAACCATCCAATGTGTTTACGCCACCACTGCTATTACTGGTATTGTCAATAGCATAATGAGTTACTCCAATGTCTTCTGTTAATACTTTTACACCACAATATAGTGCGGTGTCTGTTGAAAAGGAAATTCCCATCTTTCGCTGTGAGTCATAATCTACTTTATTTCTCTGGTAAGAACGGATGTCCCAATCCATAATCATTCCTGCATATAGATCTTCCATTTTTTGGTCGCTTGTATTTTGAAGAGCAAATACATAGATTGTTGAACGCTTATTTTTAGCATTAGTAAAAAAATAATTTTTTTGTAAAATTTTTAGTTTTCCTCCATTGCTGTAGTTTGCATCATTAAATAGAGCAGAGGTTTCAAAATCAGCTTTTAAAGGAGCGTCCACTTGAATACTTTGAAGTATAGAAAAGTCGAAGTCGTTACTGCCATCCCCTCTAAATCGGTTGGGAATGTAGTTGGCTGAGTTTCCCACAATAAATCCTCCTTCATACAGTAGAGTATTGCCATCCAATAATTTAATTCCATCCCCTAGATCATTATTGCTGCCTGAAAAGCCAATAGCACCATTACTTGTTAAGGTTACCGTTAGGTCGTTTTCGCTTACCGTTAAGTAATCAGGATTTATGATAAAGGAGAAATATTGTTTCTTCTCATAATTATCAGCAACTATGAGAACTTCCATCTCAAGGGTTTCATTTATGGCTAACCCTTCTTTTATTTTAAGTTTGAAAGGTTTTGCACCAATGTAGCTACTTGTGCCAGCAGCTATGGTGCCCAATGAAAAATTACTTTCAATTAATTCTACTTTATTACCCATTTCACGGATACTTACATTAACATTTGTAGCTTCAGCTAGATGATTCACAAAATCGCCACTAATGGTTATTACATCTCCAGATGAGAGGAGGTTATAGCCACCATCTGAGATTTGTCGATTTTCAAAAACTATACCTGGTAGGTTAGTTTGAGTTATTGCTTTAAGGGCATTTATTCGACCTGCACCAACTTTATTGCGATACTTTTGGTCATTGATGGCGTCAATATTATCTGCAGAGTTCAGAAGCTGTTGTTTAACTTGCTCAGCAGTGTAATTAGGGAAGTGAGATTTAACCAAAGCAGCGACGCCTGCTACCACTGGTCCAGCCATGGAGGTTCCCCCATTAATATTGTAACCATTGTTATCTGCCGTGGTATACATTGTTTCTCCAGGTGCCATGATGTCGACCCAATAACCAAAGTTAGATTCAGCCTTTACAGTGTCTCCTTCAATCGTAGCACCAACAGAAAGTATGTTCTCATAAGCAGCAGGGTAGAAGCGCTTTTCTTCTCCAAAATTGCCTACTGCACCAATTACCAATGCTCCTTTATTGATGGCGGCATAGTTTACAATATCTTGAGAAAAATTACTGTAGGTATTGCTTCCCCATGAATTGTTGATGATAAAAGCTCCGTGATCAGCAGCATATACAATTCCCTGGTAAGAAGCAATTAAACGTCCAGTAACTTCTTCGTCTATACGCACTGTTAATATTTTAGTGTTGAAACCACATCCACTAATTCCAGTAGTATTATCAGTTGAAGCACTAGCTATTCCCGCACAGTTCATGCCATGCGAACCGAGGCTTAAGTTTGGATTATTGTCATTATTAGCTACATCCCACCCCCTGAAATTGTCAATAAATCCATCGTTGTCATCATCGATACCATTAATAGGGTCGTTGTAATTGTAAGCATAGTCGTCAATTAAGTCATCGTGATCCATATCAGATCCTGTATCTACTATGGCAATTACAACGGAGGTGTCACCCTGCTCGATATCCCATGCTTCATAAGCTTTGATCGCATTAAGGTACCATTGCCTGTAGTTAGCAGTATCTGATGGGCTGTATGTTAGCTGATCTTCGTAACTCAATTCAGCATATTCTATGCTTTCCTCTTTTTGGAGCTGTTGTATAATTTTATAAGGATCTAAGTTTTCATCAAAATAGAACTTGTAAATTGTACTTAAATCTACCCAGTTATTTTGTAGGGTTTTCTCTTTTACCCTTTTGTGATTTGGAAAAATCTTTTCTGTTTGGTATATCTTATTTTCTTTAGTGAATTGATAAAGTGAAGGTATAGCAATAGCAGATTTATTGCATTTATCTGCGTATTTGCTTTTAATCTTGACAATGATTTCTCCTTTGAAAAATGAAATATTTGTTTTGTTCTGAGCAGCTAAACTGCCCAAAGCTAATGTGAAACAAAGGAAATAGATTAACTTTTTCATTGAATCAAAATCTTCTCAACTTGTCTTTTTCTTTGATTGTTCCATTGCAACCAATAAATGCCTTTGTTTAATTGACCCCAATTTACCTCTAGCGGTTGCCTCACATTAATGTCGTTCATTTGCCAAACGATTTTTCCTCTTATTGAATACAGTTGAAGATGTTCAATATTTGCATTTTCTGAAAATTCAATTTTTACTATTCCAGAACTTGGGTTAGGGTATAGAAGGAATTCTTTTTGACTCAAATTTCTCAAAGAAGTAATGATTACTTTAAGTGTATCACTATTAGCGGAACAGCCATTAGTATCGCTTAATACACAGTAATAATCTCCACTACTGTTAACTTCAAAAATTGAGTCTGTTTCTCCCATTATTCTCCCGCTTAAATTATACCATTGTAGCTTACCATTAACGGGAAATATTAGTGAATCGTTTCTTCTAATCAGATTTGGTGCAGTAGGTTTAGGTTTAAATGTTAGATCAATAGTATCGGTAGGGGAAAGGCAACCGTTAGTATTTAAGGCTGTGGCATAAAAAATGCCACTTTCACTAACATTAATTGCAGTAGTGGAATCGTTTCCTATATTCCATGTATAGGTATAAGAAGTATTATTAGCAGATAGACTAATTGTATCTCCTACACAAAATTCAGGAAGCGGGAGTGGATTTAGTTGAGGACTAAAAACTCTCTTTTTTAAATAAGCAAAAGCATCCGCTTTACCAGCGCCCCAAGTATAATTAGGCAAGCTGTGAGCATAGGTGTCTGCTTTAGCTGTGGCGATTAGGTCATCTTTAATTTGTTGGTGATCTGCTTTTGGGCATTGCTCTAAATAAAGTGCCACCATTCCAGCAACTGTAGGTGAAGCCATTGAAGTACCACCATTTCTGAAATGCAAGCTATCCTGACTTACCTTTTGAGGACTAGAGGTAATTTGACTTTTTATGGTTGCTAATCTTCCAGCAGCAAACATAAAGTCACCAGCTGAGCTTACATCAGGTTTGGTATAATCTTGTCGATTAGGCCCTAAACTCGAATTAGGACTAATACTTCCTGGAATTACTCCCATAGTTCGTTTAATTCCTGTTACATCGGTATACGTATTTCGGTTAATGTAATTGCCTACTGTAATTGCAGATGGTAAGCAAGTAAAACTGCTTACCATGGTTTGAAGAGTATCTGGTTTTTTATAATTGGCAATGGAAGGATAATTTGCCACTGAGGGTAGGTTGACTTTTCGCATGTCACTATGTCTAAATAGGCTTCGACTAGCCCAGATATCCAGTTTTCCACTGCCGATAGTTTCAAAGCGGAAGAGGTAGTCTGATGAGTCTGGGTCTACCATTGCAACTTCAAGTTTGTATCTTCCTTGGCTCTTTTCTGCATAGGTTTCTATCCGAGCCAAAACCTTACCAGAGTGTCCTATGATAGAATCTCTATAGATTACATTTAAACGTGTAGAAATTGAGTCAAAAACGGTTCTTCCTCTAAATTCAAAGTTGTTACTGACCTCTCTGTCTGCTCCAATAGCGAATTTTACATCATCAAAATCAATTGAGTCTGACCACACTTCAAAATACAGACCACCTAAACCAGAGTGTTGAGCAGCATTGCTTTCAAACCAAGTGAATACAGTATCATTATTAGGTTCTTGCCTCAGGTGAAAGGGGATTTGTGCAGCATTTCCCGCAGCACAAACAAAAGCACGACCTTCTTTCTCTTTGATTTTACGATCAATTATACGTGCTGAAATGTCTAAACCATCATGGGATCCTATATAGGTGCCAACGCTAGCGTTAATTACACATGGCATATTCATTGAATCTGCTTTGGTATAAATATAATCTACAGCTTCAGCAATTGTTTGAAGCCAATTGGGCTTTCTGAAGTCTGTAGCTACAGAAATGATGTGAACTTCAGGGGCCACCCCCTTTATATTTCCTTTTGCTAATCCATTAGATGCGGCAGCTCCTGTTACATTAGAACCATGACCAAATTCATTGGCTTTATCATCATGCGTAGAAGCGCCTGAATTGATAGCTGAGGAATCCCATTCTATACCATAAAGATAGTTTTCAGCTTGCCTACTGGGATCATAGGTTACTCCTTGGTCCCATACATACAATACTCTAGTTTTTCCAGTACTATCTTGAAAATCAGGATGGTCTAATTCAATCCCAGAATCGATTACTCCTAAAATTACTCCTTTACCCCTATACTTACTTCTCAAAGGAGCATATTGTTTCATTACTGAATCGGCATTCACATTAATAAGCATGGTATCAGCTAGTGTTTTCCCTTCAGCTAAACTGAATTCAATTAAGTGAACAGCTTCTTCTTTAGCAAAATTAGGAACAGCTGAAGCAGGCACTTCTATAGAGAATAACTCTTGTACTTGTAAGCGAACTTTCCCTCCATGCTTAAGTACTACTTCTCCTACTTGGTGTTGATCGCCTTCAACTAACAGTGGAACCATAGTGTTTTCGCTAACTGTTGTTAAGTAGTATTTCAAATCGAAGCCATATTTAGCTTTTTCTTGAGCCACTAATGGGATTGAGTAAAGCAGTAGTAACCCAATGAGAAGTATTGTTTGTTTATACAAGTGAGTCATAATGGGGTACTTCTTTTAGAAAAGAAAAACTCTTCTGGGTAAAATCTATTTTAGCAATATAATGTTCCATGCCATTGGTAACTAACAAATAAGGAAGCTTAAAGTTAATGTTGTATCTGCCAATCTGATCAAATACTTCCTGATTTATTTTTACAGAAGGTGCTTTACACTCTACAATTAAAATGGGTTTGCCGTTTTTGGAATACACCAAAATGTCAGTTCTTTTCTTTAATCCATTTAAAGTGAGTCCACTTTCAATTACAATGAGGCCTTTTGGAACCCCTTTTTCTTCTATTAAATATTGAATGATATTTTGTCGAACCCATTCCTCAGGAGTGAGCACCAAATATTTCTTTCTGATGGCATCAAAAATTTTTGTTTTTTTGTTCTCTTCTTTAATTGAGAAAGAATAGAGCGGGAGGTTAAGCGTTTGCATCATTCATATACAAAAATAAGTAGTCTCATTGGAATTTCATCAGATCATAAAAGACCTTAGAAGTAAAAGTTATAAGCCCATTTATTTATTGTGTGGAGAGGAAGAGTTCTTTATTGATCAAATTAGTGACTATATAGAACAGCATTTATTAGGTGAAGGGGAAAAAGAGTTTAATCAGACTATATTATATGGTTTGGACACCGACGTGTTAGCTGTGGAAGCAGAAGCAAAGAGATATCCTATGATGTCGCCCTATAATTTAGTGATGGTAAAAGAGGCACAGAACCTCAAAAAGATTGAGGCTTTAGCTAGTTATGCAAATAATCCATCGCCTACGACTATTTTAGTATTGGCTCACAAGCATAAAAAGGCTGATGGACGTTCTGCATTTACGAAAGCAGTAAAGAAACATGGGGTATATTTTGAGTCTAAGAAATTATATGATAACCAGCTTGCACCCTGGATTGAACAGTATGTTCAAGATAGGAGTTTTTCCATATCTCCTAAGGCAAGTTTACTGTTAGTAGAGTTTTTAGGTGCAAGCCTTAGCAAGGTAAGTAATGAGCTTGATAAATTGATGATTAATTTAAAGGAAGGAGATACAATCGACCCTAAATTGATCGAGGAAAATATTGGAATAAGCAAAGATTATAATGTGTTTGAATTGAATAATGCTCTGGGTGTTAGAGATGTTGTAAAGGCAAATCAAATCATCAACTACTTTGGGCAAAATGAAAAAACACATCCTTTGCCAATGGTGTTACCGAGTTTATACCGTTATTTTTCACAGTTGCTACTTTTTCACACGGTAAAGGATAAACCTAATAGAGAAATTGCAAGTAAGTTGGGAATTAACCCTTATTTTATCAAAGATTTTCAAACTGCAAGTAGGCAATATTCAATCAAAAAAATAGCTAAAATTATTGCTGGATTACGCAAGGCAGACCTTCAATCAAAAGGGATAGGGAGCTCTTCAATGAGTAATCATGAAATCCTGCAAGAGTTAATTTTTCTTATAATTCACTAGTCGAAACAACAAAATCATAATTTGCGGTGTCAATTGCTCGTAGGAGACAAAATCACCCTATTTGAATAGTTATATTTGCGCCCATAATTTTTTTTCATGAAAGTACTATCCAATCTACTTTTAACAAGCATTTTTTTCTTGAGTTCTATCACCTTATTTTCTCAAACGGGATCTATTAGAGGGTTTGTTTATTTAAAGAAGAGTGAAGAGCCATCCATTTTTACAAATGTTTATTTAAAAGGTACTACTTATGGTACTACTACAGATGGAAATGGGTTTTTCAATCTTTCGAAGATACCTTTAGGGAAGTATACATTGATTTCAACCTCAATCGGGTTTGATACCGCGGTCGTTAATGTTGAAATAGAGGAAGCTGGGCAAATAATTACTAAGAAACTTTACATTGGAGAATCTGCAGTTGCATTAAATACCGTAAACATTAATGCTGAAAAACAGGAAGCACAAACTACTGTTAAGATGTCGGTTGCAAAACTGACTCCAAAACAAATCAAGAAGATGCCAGCAATTGGTGGAGATCCTGATTTAGCTCAGTACCTACAGGTATTACCAGGAGTAGTTTTTACTGGAGATCAAGGTGGACAATTGTATATTAGGGGAGGTTCTCCTATTCAAAATAAGGTGCTTTTAGATGGAATGATTATCTACAACCCTTTTCATTCTATTGGATTGTTTTCTGTTTTTGATACTGATATATTAAGAACTGCTGATGTATATACTGGGGGCTTTTCTGCTGAATATGGAGGAAGAGTATCATCCATTATGGACATTAAAACAAAAGATGGAAATAAATTAAGGACTGGAGGGAAAATTTCAGTAAATACTTTTGGAGCGAAAGCTTTAGTTGAAGGACCTTTGTCAAAACCTAGTAAACAAGGAGCAGGGAGTTCTTCTTTCTTAGTGTCATATAAAAATTCTTATTTAGATAAGACTGCTCCAGTACTCTACGATTATGCTGATACTGCAGGTTTACCTTATAGTTTTCAGGATTTTTATGGTAAGATATCTCTTAATAGTAGCAATGGAAGTAAGGTGAATTTCTTTGGGTTTAATTTTTCTGATCAAGTAAATTATCCAGATGTAGCTGGTTTTGAGTGGAATGAATTTGGCTTAGGAGCAAACTTTGTACTAATTCCAGCTCGGTCTACCACTTTAATTGATGGTACCATAGCATATAGTAGTTATGAGATTGAGGCTCAAGAAAATGAGTTAGCAGCTGATGTAACAGACAGAAGAAGTAAAGTTGATGGCTTTAATGCTGGGATGAATTTTACCAATTTTAACGGAGATAACGAATCAAAATTTGGCTTTGAATTACTAGGGTTTACTACAGATTTTTCTTTTGTGAATAGTGTAAGTCAGAAAATAGAACAAGTTGAAAATACTACTGAGATTGCGGCTTATCTACAGTATCGATTCAATTTTGGTAACTTAGTTATTGAACCAAGTCTTAGGATGCATTACTACGCTTCTTTATCTACGCTATCTCCAGAGCCTAGAATAGGATTTAAATACAACTTATCAGATAATATTAGAATTAAAGGAGCTGGGGGATTATATTCTCAAAACTTATTGAGCGCTTCTTCAGATCGTGATGTTGTTAATCTTTTCTATGGGTTCTTATCTGGTCCAGATAACCTACAAAAAGAGTTTAAACAACCAGATGGCGGTACGATAGCTGTTGATAACCCATTGCAAAGAGGAACGCATGCTATTTTTGGTTTTGAAGTTGACATTACTCGCTATATTAACTTAAATGTAGAGGGGTATTTCAAGCGTTTTAATCAGTTAACCAATATCAATAGAGATAAACTCTATGACGACAATGATGAAAATGCAAGTCGGCCTGATGAATTAAAAAAAGAATTTATTGTTGAAAGTGGAGATGCTTATGGGATAGACTTTTCAATGAAATATGATATAAAGCAATTTAGTCTTTGGGCAGTATATTCTTGGAGTTATGTAGATAGGTGGGATGGTACTAGAAAGTATAATCCTATTTGGGATAGAAGACATAATGTGAATTTAGTAGGATCATACACTTTTGGTAAAGATTTAGTTTGGACTGCTGATGCGAGATGGAGCCTTGGGTCTGGATTCCCAGTTACTGAGACTACCGGATTCTATGAGAATATAGCATTTCAAGGAGGGATTAATCAAGATTATACTTCAATTAATGGAGATATAGGAATTCAGTATGGTCCACTAAATGGTGGTAGATTACCTTGGTATCATCGATTTGATGTTTCCTTGAAAAGGAAGGTTGTTTTAACTGAACATTCTTTACTAGAAGTTACTGGTAGTATAACGAATGTGTACGATAGAGAGAATATTTTTTATGTAAATCGTGTTACGAATAGAAGAATTAATCAATTGCCAATATTGCCAAGTATTGGAGCAAGTTTGACATTTTAATTCAGATAGTTTTTTAGCACAGCTTAATGTCTTAATTTCGCATGCAGTTTTAACCTAAACTGTCATTTTTTTCATGCCTGATTCTAAAACGAAGTACATTTTTGTTACTGGTGGAGTAACTTCCTCATTGGGAAAAGGAATTGTGTCCGCTTCCTTGGCAAAATTACTTCAAGCCAGAGGACATTCTGTTACCATACAAAAGTTAGATCCTTATATTAATGTTGATCCAGGAACACTGAATCCATATGAACATGGTGAATGCTTTGTAACTGATGATGGAGCAGAAACTGATCTAGATTTAGGTCATTATGAGCGTTTTTTAGATCGTAAGACTTCTCAAGCTAATAATGTTACTACAGGTAGAATTTATCAGCACGTAATCAACAAAGAGAGAGAAGGAGCTTTTCTAGGTAAAACGGTTCAGGTAATTCCTCACATAACAGATGAAATTAAACGTAGAATTAGGCTCTTAGGAAGAACTGGAGATTATGATATAGTAATTACAGAGATCGGAGGTACTGTCGGAGATATAGAATCTTTGCCATACATAGAAGCTGTTCGTCAATTGAAATGGGATCCAGAAGTGGATTGTATCGTAATTCACCTGACTTTGGTTCCTTATTTATCTACTTCAGGCGAATTAAAAACAAAACCGACTCAACATTCTGTTAAACAATTGCTAGAAAGTGGAGTTCAAGCTGATATTTTAGTATTGAGAACCGAACACACAATACCAGAAGATGTAAGGAAAAAGGTTGCTCTTTTTTGTAATATATCTCAAGAAGCTGTTATTGAATCTAGAAATGCAGATACCATATATGAGGTTCCTCTTTTGATGCAATCGGAAAAATTAGATCAGGTTGTGTTGAATAAATTAGGCCTTCCTTTAAGAGAAGAACCTAAAATAGAGCAATGGAAAGGTTTCTTAAAGCGATTGAAGAATCCAAAAAAAACTGCTAAAATTGGATTGATAGGAAAATATATTGAATTGAAAGATTCATATATTTCTATTAACGAGTCACTAATTCATGCTGGTGCTTCAAATGAAGTACAAGTTAAAACAGAATGGATACATTCAGAGCAAATAACAGCTGAGAATGTAAAAGAGACACTTCAAGGATTAGATGGTGTTTTAGTTGCTCCAGGTTTTGGAGAAAGAGGAATAGAGGGAAAAATTGAAGCGGTTAGATATGCTAGAGAAAATAATATTCCATTTTTAGGAATTTGTTTGGGAATGCAGTGTGCTGTGATTGAATTCGCAAGAAACGTATTGGGGAAAGATGAGGCACATACAACGGAGATTAGAAAAAAGACAAAAGATCCAGTAATCTTTTTGATGGAAGAACAGAAAGCCGTTACCAATATGGGAGGTACCATGCGTTTAGGGGCTTATGAATGTGAAATACAGAAAGATAGTATAGCAGCAGATGCTTATAAAAAAGAACTAATTACTGAGAGACACCGTCATCGTTTTGAATTTAACAACAAGTACCTTAAAGAATTTAATGATGCGGGGTTAGTTGCTACAGGAATTAATCCAGAAGGTAAAATGGTTGAAATTGTAGAAAATAAGAAACATCCATGGTTTGTTGGTGTTCAATTTCATCCTGAATATAGCAGTACTGTGTTAAATCCACATCCTTTGTTTGTGGAATTTATTGCTGCATCAGTAAAATAAATACTAAAGAGATTTCTATTAATGGATAAGAATACATTTACAGGTTTGCTTTTAATTGGAGCAATAATTATTGGGTTTAGCATATTGAATAAACCCTCAGAGGAAGAGATTGCCCAACAGAACCACTTGAGAGATTCTTTGGAACAAATTCAAGCTAAAAAGGAAAGAATCGCTGAGCAACAAATAGAAGCTCAGCCTTCTTCACAATTAAATGAAAAGGACGAAGCTTCAGTTACTACAGAAATTGTAGCTGTACTTAATGATTCGGCTCAACTAGCTGAAAAGAAAAATTTATATGGTAGTTTTTCTAATGCAGCTATAGCCGAGGAAGAGTTTATAGAAGTAGAAAGTGATTTGATGAAGCTAACATTTTCTACCAAAGGGGGAAGATTGGTGAATGCAGTTTTAAAGGAATATGAAACGTATGATGGTAGAGAATTGGTATTATTTGACTCTACTTCACGTTTCAACCTTAACTTCTTTGCTTCTAAAGAGAATAAAGATATCAATACTGAAGAGTTGGTATTTACAACTGATGAATCTTCTCTTCGGATTAATGGAGAAGGTAGTAAAGTATTAAGCTTTCGTTTAGATGCGGGGAACGATCGACACATAGAGTATATCTATACTATTAAAGGAAACGATTACTTAATTGATTTCGACATCAACATGGTGGGGATGAATGATGTTATTGACATGAGAAGTGGAGAAGTGAGCTTAAATTGGATGGTAAATGCTCCAAATCAAGAGAAAAGCATTAAGCCACAGCGAGATGTCACCACTATTTTTTATAAGTACAAAGGGGAAGATGTTGATTATTTGACACCTACAAGTGATGAGGAAGAAGATTTTGAGGCCTCTCTTAAATGGGTATCGTTGAAGCAACAGTTTTTTAATACTACCTTAATTGCTGATGACTATTTTAGTTCAGATAAAACACACGCTAAGATAGAAACAGATGAAGGATCTACAGATTATGTCAAGAAGTTAGAGGTTAAATTATCAATTCTAGTTACTGGCTCTAATACTGATCGATTTGGAATGGGAATGTATCTAGGTCCTAATCAATATTATACCTTGCAAGAACATGGGCATGAGTTAGAAGATATTGTTGATCTTGGTTGGGATGTGTTTTCTTGGGTTAATAAATATGCTGTAATCCCAGTATTTACCTTTTTAGATGGATTTGATTTGAATTATGGACTTATTATTCTTATTCTGACTTTATTGTTAAAGCTTGTTTTGTCTCCAATTACATACAAAACGTACTTATCTGGAGCAAAAATGAGGGTGTTAAAGCCTGAGATTAATGAGATTAATGAAAAGCATAAAGACGATGCAATGAAAAAGCAGCAAGCAATGATGGCATTATATCGTCAGACTGGCGTTAATCCATTGAGTGGTTGTATACCTATGATTATTCAAATGCCCATTTTGATTGCTATGTTCCGCTTTTTTCCAGCTTCTATTGAGTTAAGACAAGAAAGTTTTCTATGGGCTGATGATTTGTCTACTTATGATTCTATTTATGATTTTCCTGCAGGTATAGATATTCCATTTTATGGAGACCACATTAGCTTATTTACGCTTCTAATGGCAGCATCTATAATGGTATATACCAAGTTTAATAGTCAAATGACTATGGGTGCAACTGCAGAAGGTCCTATGGCAGCTCAAATGAAGATTATGACTTATATGATGCCAGTTATGATGTTGTTTTTCTTCAACAGTTATTCATCAGGTTTGAGTTACTATTACTTTTTGGCCAATGTAATTTCTATAGGTCAGACTTTCTTAATCAGAAAGGTATTTATCAATGAAGATTCTATACGGGCTAAAATAGAGAAAAACAAAAAGAACCCTAAAGCAAAAAAGAAGTCCGGTTTCCAAAAAAGAATGGAAGAAATGGCCAAGCAGAAGGGTATACAACCTCCGAAAAAATAGGTTTAGAAAAGTCTGTTTTTTGATGTGCTAGTTGACTTTATGTAAATAAGGGATTAACTTTAGGCATGCTTCAGAAAAAAATAGCGGAAACTAGAGCTTTCACTATTGATCAACTGGACAATGGAATAATTCGTGTAGAGAAGAAAAGGGAGGTTGAGTTATTTCCTTCAGATCTAGATGATAATTATAGTATTTACAAAGAGTTTCTTGGAGGTGAGAAAGGTTTATTCTTAATTATCTTCCAGATAGATTGCCTGTCTGATGAAGATTTTAGAAACAAAGCAGCAGATCCACACCGCTCTCAGATCAAAAAGGCAGAGGCTTTAGTTATTAAGTCATTAGCAAACAGAATAGAATCTAACTTCTATGTCAATTTTCATAAGCCACCATATCCTATTGAGATCTTTACCAATGAACAAGAAGCAATTAAATGGTTGTTGAGTTTTGGGGATTAACAACTAATTTATAATGACCCTTCTAACTTCAGAATCAGCTAGTGATAGGTTGTTTATCTTTATTGTATATAGCCCAGGGTTTAATTCAAGGGCATCAATGTCACAATCTTGAATGCAATCTATAATTTCGAATTGTTTAACAATACCACCTAATGCATCATAGATAGTAACTGCTAAGGATATTTTCTCTTGATTGTTATTTAATAATTTTATTTTTAGAGCATCACCTTTTGAAGGATTAGGAAAAATAGCGTACCCTAATTTCCCATTTTTGGAATAATAGATTGGGCGAACATCAGAATAGCTATACTGACCATCGAAGTCAGTTTGTTTTAATCGATAATAAGAGTAGCCTTCAAAGGGGTTTGGATCTTGAGTGGCGTAATTTAGAAGTTGATTGCTATTTCCAGCTCCATTCATAGTTGTTACAGTTTCGAATATTCTTGCATCTATACTCTTTTCAATTGTAAAGAAATCGTTATTTATCTCAGATAAGGTTTGCCATGAAAGTTCCACTATATCATTAACTAGCTTGGCATTAAAGTAAGTTAATTCTATAGGTAGAGGTGTGGAGAAAACTGATGAATCAACAGCAAAGCCATCACCTCTACCTCCAAAATAATATCCACAAGAAGAGTTTGTAACAGCAAAGACTTCAATTGTATTTGCACAAGAATTGCCTACTTCAACAGTAACATTACCAGCAGTTGTTCCAAATAATAAGTTGGCAAAACCATCAATTTGTTGAGAAGCCACAGTTGTTCCAGTTGGACCAGTCCACAAATAGTAGTCAGCGGAACCTGAGGTTAGGCTGGTAGAGTAGGTCTCAGCGCTGTTATTGCAGAATACAGTAGAGCCTGTAATTGGAGAAATGGCAAGGCCTGTTCCTGTTCCATCTAAGGTAGAAACACAAGCAGCTATTGAGCTACTGCCATCATCGGTTCCCCCATTAAAGTATACGCAATCTAAATTTGAAACAGCTATCATTTCTGTTACTGAAGCACAGGAATTTCCTACTTCTACGGTTATATTACCAGCAGTTGTTCCAAATAATAAATTTGCAAAACCTTCAACTTGTTGTGAACTGATGGTAGTTCCTGTTGGGCCAGTCCACAAGAAGTATTCAGCTGCACCTGCGGTTACAGTAGTGGAGTATGTTTCTCCGCTGTTGTTGCAAAAAATAGATGAACCGAGAATAGGAGATATAGCCAAACCTGTGGTAATACCAGCTAGGGTAGAAGCACAAGAGGCGTCTGAAGAACTCCCATCATCCGTCCCTCCATTAAAAAAAGTACAGCTAGAGTTTGTAACTGCTAATACTTCTGTTGTAGTAGCACAGGAATTACCTACTTCAACTGTAATGTTACCAGCAGTTGTTCCAAATAATAAATTTGCAAAACCATCTACTTGTTGCGAACTGACAGTAGTTCCAGTAGGTCCAGTCCATAAATAATAATCAGCTGCTCCTGCAGTAACTGTTGTAGAATAGGTTTCTCCACTGTTGTCACAAAAAACAGAAGAGCCAAGAATAGGAGAAATAGCTAATCCAGTAGCAACACCTGCTAGTGTTGACGCACAAGCAGCTTCTGAAGAACTACCATCATCGGTCCCTCCATTAAAAAAAGTACAAGTAGAATTAGTGACGGTTATCATCTCTGTAGCAGTAGCACAAGAATTACCTACTTCAACGGTTACATTACCAGATGTTGTTCCAAAAGAGAGATTAGCAAAACCATCAATTTGTTGTGAACTGACAGTAGTTCCAGTAGGTCCAGTCCATAAATAATAGTCAGCAGCTCCAGCAGTAACTGTTGTAGAATAAGTTTCTCCACTGTTGTCACAGAAAACAGAAGAGCCAAGAATAGGAGAAATAGTTAATCCGGTAGCAACACCGGCTAATGTAGACGCACAAGCAGCTTCTGAAGAACTTCCATCATTAGCTGCTCCATTAAAAAAGGTACAAGTAGAATTAGTAACGGCTAACATTTCTGTAGCGGTAGCACAAGAATTACCTACTTCAACAGTTACATTACCAGCTGTTGTTCCAAAAGAGAGATTGGCAAAACCATCAATTTGTTGCGAACTAACTGTAGTTCCAGTAGGTCCAGTCCATAAATAATAATCAGCAGCTCCTGTAGTAATTGTTGTAGAATAAGTTTCTCCATTATTGTCACAGAAAACAGAAGAGCCAAGAATAGGAGAAATAGTTAATCCAGTAGCAACACCAGCTAAGGTAGACGCACAAGCAGCTTCTGAAGAATTTCCATCATCTGTTCCTCCATAATAATATTCACATGCAGAATTGGTTACTGCCAAAATTTGAGTTGTTGTTGCGCAAGAATTTCCAGCTACTACCGTAATGTTTCCAGGAGTTGATCCAAATTGTAGGTTAGCAAAACCGTCAATCTGTTGCGAAGAAACAGTAGTTCCTGTTGGACCAGTCCATAGATAAGAGTCTGCAGTTCCAGAATTAAGAGTAACAGAGTAAGTTTCGTTGCTGTTGTCACAAAAAACAGTTGAACCTGAAATTGCAGAAATAGTTAGGCTAGTTGAAACTCCGGCTAGAGTAGATGAACATACAGCTGAAGAACTGGCTCCATCTGTACTGCCTCCCAAATATTGAGCATTAAGTTGCATACTACTTAAAAGTAATATGACCGAAAATATATATTTAATAAACAGTTTGATGGCTTATAAATTAAGGAGCTGTTCTAACTCCTCTTCCACCATTTCTTTGATCACGGCCAGTAAGCCCACTCCACCTTGTATACTGGCGATCTGCTACTCTTAACCAAGCTGTATTGTTAAAAGTCCCTCCATGAAAACCAGCTCCAGCTCTTCCACTCACACCTGTGGTTCCTAAATAAGCAGAATTTGCCACTGTAGTAGAGTTGTTTCCATTTATTCCAGGCCAAAAGTCTACATCAGCATCTCCAGTATTATTAAGTGAGCCATTGCCATGCACTCCAGTATAAGATCGCCCAGCAGCATCACCGACACTAACTGCATTTTCCCAAACATTTCCTGACAATTCCATTATGCCATAATAACCAGCACCAGCATCTATTCTAGTAGAGGCTCCAATTGCAAAAATACCAGACCTTAAAGGACCTGTACTACTAACAGTAGTTGAATATACTGCATTTCCAGAGCCTGATCCAGAGGCTGGAGAATTTGGTAATTCTGTATCTCCACCGCTATTGGTAAGTGCTAAATAGGTTGAATTATGTATACTAGCATTACCCCAAGCATATTCATTAACGATTGGTAATTGATTACCTCTAGCCGCTTTTTTATACTCAGTCTCAGAAAAAGGTCGTAAACCCGCCCAATCTAAATAACCACAAAGGTCAGGCCAACTCATTCTACCTAAGGCAATATTTAATCCATCACTTCCAATTTCGTCATAAGTGTCATCATCATCTAAATCACAGCCATATAAACCAGCTATCGAACCACTGGGTGCAATCCTACATTTTAAGCCAGCTCTCGTGAGGGGAGTAGCGGAATTCCCCCAGAAGTTTCCAGCTGTGACTGTACTAGATCTCCTTGATTGTTGAGTAGCTGTTAATGTGTTTAAGAATTCTGCATATTGTTGATTGGTGATTTCATATTTCATACAATAATAAGCTGTATAACCTAAAGGGAATGCTGCTGGTAATGTTTGTGATGTTGCATCATTAAAGTCATCAGCACCACCAGACATCCCACTAGCATTATTATTTCCTAGAGATCCTGCAGCTCCACCACCTAAAGTAATGGAACCATCACTAGTAATTTGTAAAGGTGAGCCTGTAGTTCCCTCTTCAAATTCTCCTGCATTTGTACTTCCTGAACCTAAGAAAAAATTAGCTGTAGGAATATAAGCCATCTCAACGGCAAAAACTTTTACAGTCACTTCACAGGCATCTAATAATCCATCTGTTCCGTAATTCCACCTTATTCTAACATCATCCCAATTAATAGAACCAGTACCATTTGCAGAACGATAGATAAAGACACCCATTCCATCACTAGCAGCATCAATTTCATCAGTTATTCCATTGTCGGTAATAACTGAATGATCAGCATCGGTTGTACTTAAAGTAGCATGCTGCCAATCCCCAGCTGTACAGCCTGTACCTCCTTCGATCTTGTATTTAACAAATATCCAAACTGCGTCCCAATTAGAAGGTCCTGTACTTGTACGCCAAGAGTTATCCCAATTTAAGTCAAATTCTACCAAGGTGAAATTGGCAGCATTATCAACTCCAGCAGAAACATCTTGTCCTGTTAAGGAAATAGCTGAAACTTCTACATTGTTGGCACTACTTTCTTGATAAAAAAGGGTACATAATATTGATAAAGAGTAAATAAAAATTTTTTTCATCTGATATGATTGTATTAATACAGTTGTAAGCAAGTAAATATAATAACTAGTTCTATGACTATAGATCTCTTTTCGACTAAATTGTTTATGAATAGGTCAGAATACAATCAATGTATAATAAAAAAGCCCCTTCTCGTAGAAAAGGGGCTTTTTTATATGGTAATGTGGTCTCTTATTTCTTTGTTGGCTTCACAAATATTTTTTCTTTGATTCTTGCTGCTTTACCAGTTCTCTCTCTCAAGTAAAAAATTCTAGCTCTTCTTACAGAACCACTTTTAATAATTCTGATACTATCTAAGAATGGAGAAGTAATAGGGAATACTCTTTCAACGCCCATACCGCCAGAAACCTTTCTTACTGTGAATGTTTCATTCACACCAGTTCCTCTTCTTTGGATTACAGTACCTTGGAAAACTTGAATTCTTTCTTTGTTTCCTTCTTTAATTTTATATGAAACTGCAACTGTATCACCTGACTTAAAGCCTGGTAATTCATGTGTTTCGTTTAAGTCGTTCTCTACAAATTTTAATGAATCCATCTGTTCTATATATTAGCTCTGCAAAATTGGATGGCAAAAGTAGTGTTTTCTCTCTAATTGGCCAACGCTTAATTGGAATTATTTTTAAGTAAATCTGGCCTTCTACTTTTCGTACGTTCTAAACTCTGTTCATGCCTCCACAACTCTATCTTTTTTAAATCCCCAGATCTTAATAAATCGGGTACTTTCCAGTCCTTGTATATAGCTGGACGAGTATACACTGGTGGTGCCAATAAATTGTCTTGAAAGGAATCAGAGAGTGCAGAAGTTTCATCATTCAAAACCCCAGGAATTAAACGAATGATACTATCGGCAACTACAGCAGCAGCTAATTCCCCACCAGATAGAACATAGTCACCTATAGAGATTTCTTTGGTAATCAAGTGTTGTCGAACTCTTTCATCAACGCCTTTGTAATGCCCAGCAAGTAGAATTAAGTTCTTTTTTAAGGACAATTGGTTGCTTATAGATTGGTTCAAGCACTCACCATCAGGAGTCATATATATAATTTCATCATAATCCCTTTTCTTTTTTAGAGCAGAAATACATGCATCTATAGGTTCTATACTCATTACCATGCCTGCTCCACCGCCAAATGCATAGTCATCTACAGATTTTTGCTTGTTAGCTGAATAATCCCTTAAGTTGTGCAAGTGGATTTCAACTAGACCTTTGTCTTGGGCTCTTTTTAATATAGAAGCATCGAAAGGGCCACTTAATAATTCTGGAAGTATAGTAATGATATCAATTCGCATACAACAAAATTACACGCTTTTTAAATATTAGCGATTTAGCTGGCTTGGCTTTGTTATTTTTGAACTTTTTCAAACTGAATGGCCAAAAAGAAGAAGAACCGATTGAAGGTAGGAGCGTTATTGTTCGCTGCACTGTTTTTAATTTGTGCATTTATTTTCTTTGATTATTATCAAAAAATATACAAATCAGCCACTACTTTAAAAGATGGGAAGGAATACATCTACGTTAAAACTAGTTGGAGCAGGAGTGAGTTGGTTAATTATCTATATGCTGAAAGAATTTTAGTTGATACGTCTTCATTTATTTGGGTGGCCAATCAAAAGGGTTTTATTCAGCCCAAAGCAGGAAGGTATCTGCTTGAAAATGGAATGAGTAATAATGCTTTGGTAAATCTTCTTCGCTCAGGTAAGCAAAAACCAGTGAAGCTTACCTTTAATTCTATTCGAACATTAGAAGATTTAGCAGGCAGAGTTGCTGGGCAAATAGAGGCTGATTCAACAGAATTAATAAAGGTTTTGAAAAACCCTCAAATTGCTTCAAAGTATGGTTTTTCTACTTCTACTTTTATAAGTATGTTTCTACCCAATACCTATGAAATTTATTGGAATACTTCAGCTAAGGAGTTTATTCAGAGAATGGCATCAGAATACAAACGTTTCTGGACAGCTGAACGAAAAGCTAAGGCGGGAGCATTGGGCTTAAGTCAATCTGAGGTAGCAATTTTGGCTTCTTTGGTTCAGGCTGAGCAAATGCAACATCGGGAAGAAAGGCCTAAAGTAGCTGGATTATACATTAATCGTTTGAAAAGAGGAATGAGGTTGCAATCTGACCCTACGTTAATATATGCATTAGGCGATTTTACCATTAAGAGAGTATTGAATAAGCATAAAGAGTTAAACTCTCCCTATAACACCTATAAGCGGGTAGGCTTACCACCAGGCCCGATTAATTTGCCTGAGATATCATCTTTAAAGGCCGTATTAAATTATGAAAAGCACGGCTACATTTTTATGTGTGCTAAAGCCGATTTTTCAGGGTACCATAATTTTGCTAAGACCAATGCACAGCATAATATTTATGCAAATCAATACAGAAGAGAGTTGAATAGAAGAAGGATTATGAAATAATATTTTATTGCTTGATTATCTTTTGTGTCGAGTACATTCCTGATAACCATTGTATTCTGATATAGTAAATACCTGATGGCTCGGGAAGTTCAAAACTTCCTTTTTCTACATTCATAGATTTAATCAATTGTCCTTGTATTGTATAGATTGCAATTTCTTTAATCATTTTGGTATTCCCAATGTGGATTATTCCATTAGAAGGATTAGGGTATAAAAGAACCTGATCAGTTTGATTTTTTGTAATACGATTAGAAGAGGTTAATAATGATTTTCCTCCATTATAAGTTCTATAAAAATGAGTCCCGGTAGCTATGTAGACCGTGTCTTTATCCACAGCCATAAGCTCAGTAATTAACCAACCTGCTGTATTATCCCAACAAATGGAGTCAATGAGGCAGGATTGTTCTTCCCAACTTAGGCCTCCATCCTTAGTTTTTAATACATTATTGATTGAAACAACATATGCGATAGAGTCAGTTGTAAACTCAAAGCTATGCGGGTTGAAGTATGTTAAGTTTGATTTTCGTTTCCATGTAATGCCTTTATCTGATGAGGAGTATATAAAATTGCTGTCTAAGATTCTTCCTCCGGTATTCATGTAAATATTATTGCCGTTAGTGGGCTTCGATATATGATTAACCAATGATATATTAGCTGTATCTATCTTAGTTAATTTCCAACTATTTCCTTGATCGGAAGATCTATATAGTTTGTTATCACGTCCATACATGAATCCAGTTGAGTCGTCAATGAATTTAATTTCTCTAATGTGCTTACCTGAGAAATTGTAATTGGTATTGTGCCAGGTTTTTCCGCTATCGGTTGACTTTAACAATCGATTTTCAACTCCTTGAACCGGAAGGTACTTATATGCAATCATGAAATAAACGGAGTCGTTAGCTACTGCAATATTTAATAATCCATTAATAAAACTACTTGTATCCCAACTTATACCTCCGTCTACGCTTTTTATAAGTGTGCCTTTCGTATGATTGCTATATGTGCCAATAGCAAGTATTGTGGAAGGGCTTGGTTGGACTATTTTTCTAAAATAAACCGAATCAATTTGATAGGCAGAAGACCAGGTTTTTCCGCCATCTTTTGTTTGGATTATCGATGAGTAAAATTTCGTATTGGAGGTGTCATAACCTCTTTGGCATGCAGCAAACCCATTGTTTCCATCGGAAAAATTAATAGAAATTATTTCAGGAATGGTATCATTGCCGTCAGGGTGATATATCGTTTCCCATTGAGCAAAGCTATTCAAGTAAAAAAATAATAGGCTAGCACTAATAATTGCTTTGAAAAATGTACTCATTAATTAAACAGATAAATAGGTATGGTTAAAAGACGACAATAAGTAAGCTATAGATGTATGGTCTTAAATGATTTAGTTGTATTTAGTACCTAAGCCACAATTTTACCTCACGGCAGCGCAGGATTTAAAATCCTGCGAACTATAAAATGTACAATTAAACACCAACCTTATCCTTTAGCTTAGTCTTTTTACCCGCATTGTTCTCTACATACTCAATAATTTTTTGAGCAATATCAATGCCTGTAGATTTTTCTATGCCTTCTAAGCCAGGAGAGGAGTTGATTTCCAAAATAAGGGGCCCCCTTTCAGATTGTAACATGTCAACACCAGCTATACTTAAGCCCATAGCATTGGCTGCTTTAATAGCAGCAGTGTTTTCACTCCTTTTTAATTTAATCATTTCACTAGAGCCACCACGGTGAAGGTTTGATCTAAACTCGCCTTCCTTTCCCTGTCTTTTCATAGCACCAACTACTTTTCCATCAACTACAAAAGCCCTTATGTCAGCACCGCCAGCTTCTTTGATGAATTCTTGGACCAAAATATTGGTGTTCATTCCCATGAAAGCTTCAATTACAGATTTAGCTGCTTTTTGCGTTTCTGCTAATACGACACCTAAGCCTTGTGTTCCTTCAAGTACTTTGATAATTAGAGGAGCTCCACCAACGGTTCGAATTAAATGAGGAATGTCCTTTGGGTGTTTGGCGAATGCTGTTTTAGGAATGCCTAGATGTTCTCTTGATAGAATTTGTATGCTTCTTAGCTTATCTCTTGAACGAGTTAAGGCAACAGATTTGACAGTTGAGAAAACTTTCATCATTTCAAACTGTCTGATGATGGAAGCACCATAAAAAGTTACTGATGCACCTATTCTAGGTATAACAGCATTGTAACCTTCAATCTTTTCATTACCATAATACAATGCTGGGATTCGACTTTCATTGACAATGTAGCACTTTGTATGATCAAAAACTCTCACTTCATGGCCTCTTAGTTCACAAGCTTCAACTAATCTGCTAGTTGAATAAAGGTTTGGGTTGCGGGAGAGAATTGCAATTTTCATGGGTTTATGATTTATTATTTGACTTAGATTGTATCACTTTTGGAATAGAGACATCCACCAAGAAACGATTGCTTAGAACTCTTCTGCCAATCAATACAGGGAAATTCATTTTTTCTCGATTGGTTAAACTGAGGTGAGTTATTCTAATTTTTCCACCTAATATTAGTTTTGTTTTTATGATGTATCGTTTCTCTAACCTCCCATTGCTGCTTCTTACCTTTTTTTGGTAAAATGATTTTGTTTTGAAAATATTAATGCTAGTTTCAGTGCTATTTTTGTTTAGCAATTGAAAGTATAATACCTCTTGGTTTTGCTCTTTTTCAATCCAAATTTTGGGGGCATGAATGGCCGAAGAATATGCTCCAGTATCAATTTTTGCCTCAATACTCTCAATACCTAATTCAGGAAAAGAGACCATTTCAGTTCTACCAATAATTGTTTTTACTTTACTCACTCTTGTATCAATTTATTCAAGAATAAGAATAATTCAATTTATAGCAAGTGGAATATCACAAGAAATGCACAAATTTGTCTGAAATTATAAAATTGGATTAATGTCAGACGATAAGAAGATTATTTTCTCAATGGTGAACCTCACCAAATCACTAGCATCAGGTAAACCTATCTTAAAAAATATATACCTCTCTTTTTTTTATGGGGCTAAAATTGGAATTATTGGTCTCAATGGATCGGGTAAATCTACTTTATTGAAGATTATTGCGGGCGAAGAAGAAGGATATCAAGGGGATGTTGTTTTTTCTGATGGTTATACTGTGGGAATGTTACCTCAAGAACCAAAATTGGATGAAAGTAAGACGGTTAGAGAGATTGTTGAAGAAGGTGCAGCAGAAACTGTAGCTGTTTTGAAAGCTTATGAAGAAGTGAATGAGAAGTTTGCCGATCCAGATGTATTGGCTGATGGGAATAAGATGGAAGCTTTGATGAATGAACAGGCAAAGTTGCAAGAAAAAATCGACGCATTAGATGCATGGGAGTTAGATACCAAATTGAATCGTGCGATGGATGCTTTACGTTGTCCAGATGCTGATGCTTCAGTTGCTAATCTTTCAGGAGGAGAGAGAAGAAGGGTTGCATTGTGCAGATTATTGTTACAAGAGCCAGATATATTGTTGTTGGATGAGCCAACTAACCACTTGGATGCTGAATCTGTTTTTTGGTTGGAGCAGCATTTACAACAGTACAAGGGAACTGTTATTGCAGTAACTCACGATCGTTACTTTTTGGATAATGTAGCAGGTTGGATTTTAGAATTGGATAGAGGTGAAGGAATTCCATTTGAAGGAAACTATACTTCTTGGTTGGATCAGAAGTCAAAAAGGCTGAAAGCAGAAGAAAAGCAAGAAAGTAAGAGAAGAAAGAATTTAGAGAAAGAACTAGAATGGTCTAGGATGAATCCAAAGGCCAAAAGGAGTAGATCTAAGGCACGTTTAAGTAATTATGATAAATTGCTTAGCGAAGGTGGTAAAGAGGAAGTGCAACAGCTCCAAATTCCTATTCCGAATGGGCCACGATTGGGGAATGAGGTAATAGAATCAATTGGTGTAGCCAAAGGTTTTGGCGATCGTTTGTTGTATGAAAACTTAGATTTTAAATTACCTCCAGCGGGAATTGTAGGAATTATAGGACCCAATGGTGCTGGAAAGACTACCCTTTTTAAGATGATCATGGGAGAAGAGACACCTAATCAAGGAGAGTTTAAAGTAGGCTCAACGGTAGAATTGGGATATGTTGATCAGGCTCATGAAGATTTAGACCCTAATAAAACGGTTTATGATGTGGTATCAGGAGGAAATGAGCAAATGGAGATAGGGGGTAAAATCACGAATTCAAGGGCTTATTTATCTCGATTTAACTTTATGGGGGGAGATCAAGGGAAGAAAGTCGGAGTGCTATCTGGTGGAGAACGAAACCGTTTGCACCTTGCCATGACTTTGAAAACTGAGGCGAATGTGTTGCTGCTGGATGAGCCAACAAATGATATTGATGTAAATACCTTAAGAGCTTTAGAAGAAGGAATAGAAAATTTTGCAGGTTGTGCAGTAGTAATTTCTCACGACCGTTGGTTCTTGGATCGTATTTGTACGCACATACTTGCTTTTGAGGGGGATGCCAATGTGTATTATTTTGAGGGTGGTTATTCAGAATACGAAGAGAATAGAAGAAAGCGATTGGGAGATCAGCCAACTAAATTTAAATACCGTAAGTTGGTAAAATAAAGGAATGAAAAATGAGTAAAGTAGGAATTCCAAAGGGGATGCGAGACTTTTCGCCAATAGTAATGGCGAGGAGGAATTACATTTTTGATACCATCAAAAAAGCTTTTTTGTTGTATGGTTTTGAGCAAATCGAAACTCCAGCGATGGAGAGTCGAGAAACGTTAACTGGAAAGTATGGAGAAGAAGGAGATCGTTTGATTTTTAATGTATTGAATTCTGGTGATTATTTAAAGAAGGCGAACAAAGAGGCCCTTGCAGAAGAGAATTCAGCAAATACTACTTCATCAATTGCAGAGAAAGCCTTACGTTACGACCTTACTGTTCCTTTTGCACGTTATGTGGTGCAACACCAAAATGACATTACTTTTCCATTCAAACGTTTTCAGATACAACCAGTATGGAGAGCAGACCGACCACAGAAAGGTCGTTACCGTGAATTTTACCAATGCGATGCTGATGTAATTGGTTCAAATTCTTTATTGAATGAGGTGGAATTGATCAAATTATTCGATGCCGTTTTAAGTCAATTGGGTCTTCAAGATTTTAGCATTAAAATCAACAATCGAAAAATTCTTAGTGGTATTGCTGAGGTGATTGGAAGGAGTGATATGATCGTTCCCATTACGGTTGCTATTGATAAATTAGAGAAGATTGGAATAGAGAAAGTAAAGGAAGAATTGAGTCAAAAAGGCTTGACTAATGATGAAATTAAATCAATTCAACCTTTGTTTGAAATAAAAGGCAATAAGAATCAGATCTTAAGCAAATTAAAAGATTATTTAAAAGCATCGGAGATTGGTCTGGCAGGGATTGAGGAGCTTGAGAAAATCTTTGCCTATTTGGATCAGTTGAAGCTTCAAAAAGCAAAAGTTGAAGTAGATGTTACCTTAGCGAGAGGTCTAGATTATTATACAGGAGCCATTTTTGAAGTGGTATCCAATGAAGCGAAAATGGGGAGCATTTGTGGAGGTGGAAGGTATGCTGATTTAACAGGAGTTTTTGGTTTGAAGGATATGTCAGGTGTAGGAATTTCTTTTGGAGCAGATCGTATCTATGACGTCGTGAATGAACTTCAACTATTTCCAGCAGATTTGTCAAGCAGTACTGAAGTATTGTTCATCAACTTTGGAGCGCAAGAGGAATTGTATGTACTTCCTCTATTGCAGCAATTGAGAGAGAATGGCATAAAAGCTGAATTGTATCCTGATTCAGCCAAGCTGCAAAAACAGATGAAATATGCCAATCAAAAACAAGTGCCTTATGTCGTAATGGTTGGTGAGTTAGAGATGATGTCGGAAACCTTGACGGTAAAAAATATGAGTACGGGTGAGCAAAAGAAGTTAGATTTAGAAGAATTGATACAAATTGTAGGTAATGAGTGAGCATTTAATTAGCAGTGAACTTCTATCGATAGATAGAATTAAGGAAATTCTCAAAGGTGAGAGCAAGCTTGTTTTGAGTGAAGCATCAAAGAAGAAGATCATTGATTGCAGAAACTATTTAGAAGAAAAAATTGAAAGAAGTACTGACCCAATCTATGGAATCAATACAGGCTTTGGTTCTTTGTATGACAAAGAAATATCTCCTCAAGATTTAGAAAAATTACAATGGAATTTAGTGACTTCTCATGCCTGTGGAATGGGAGATGAGGTTCCCCAAGAGATTGTTAAACTGATGTTGTTGTTGAAAGTTCAGGGCCTCTCACAAGGGTATTCAGGAGTTCAGCTAGAAACGGTTGAGCGATTGATTGAATTTTACAATCATGGAGTATATCCTGTGGTTTATGAACAAGGATCATTAGGTGCTTCAGGAGATTTAGCTCCACTGGCTCATTTGTCATTGCCCTTGCTGGGGGAAGGAGAAGTAAACTATCAGGGTGAGCGATACAGTGGGAAAGAAATTTTAGATAAATTAAATCTTCAACCAATTGTTTTGAAATCAAAAGAAGGTCTAGCCTTGCTTAATGGAACTCAGTTTATGAGTGGTTATGCAACCCACTTATTGATTCAGTTGGATCGCTTGTCGAAATGGAGCGACATTGCTGCGGCAACATCTTTAGATGCATTTGACGGTAGAATAGAAGCGTTTGATCATTTGGTACACGATGTACGGCCTCACAAAGGACAATTAGAGACAGCTAAGACCATCTTAGAACATTTAGAAGGTAGTGAGATTGTAAAGCGTAAGAAGCAACACGTACAGGACCCATATTGCATTCGATGTACACCACAAGTCCATGGAGCTTCTAAAGATGCTATAGGGTATGCTAGAGGAGTAGTGGAGACAGAAATTAATGCGGTTACGGATAATCCAACAATTTTTGAAGATGATGATAAGGTGATCTCAGCTGGAAATTTTCATGGACAACCTTTGGCATTGGTATTGGATTTTTTAGCTATAGCAACGGCTGAATTAGCTTCTATTTCTGAGCGTAGAACGTATAAGTTAGTCTCTGGACAAAGAGAATTACCACCTTTCTTGGTAAAAAATGCAGGCTTGAATTCAGGTTTTATGATTGCTCAATATGCAGCAGCATCAGCAGCCAGCCAAAACAAACAATTGGCAACTCCTGCTTCAGTTGATACCATTGATTCTTCGAATGGACAGGAAGACCATGTGAGCATGGGAGCGAATGCTGCTACCAAGCTGAAAAGGGTAGTGGATAACCTTGAAAAGATATTAGCCATTGAATGGTTTACTGCTTGTCAAGCATTGGATTTGAGAACAGAAAAGAGTTCTACGAAAATTGAAGCTTTAAAAGCTGACTATCGAAAAGTAGTGCCTTTTATTGAGAATGATGTGACCATGTATCCCTTGATTCAGGAGAGTATAGGGTTTTTAGTTTAAGGTACTTTCTTCAGCCTTCATTCAATCAATTACAGCGGAAACTATTCCAGTTGCATAGCCTTTTCCCTTAACTAACAGCTGTAGTAACTTTAATAGTTGATGGTGCGTATTATATACCGATAAACTATTCATTATTGATTTAAAATTTTAGAGTATGAAGAGATTAGTAGTTGGGTTTTTATTTGCTTTGGTTCCATACTGTCTATTTGCCCAAACGCTTACTGATGTAGTAGAACAAAAAGAAGCTGAGATTGAAATTAGTGAGAAATATATTGAAGCCCTAGTCGAGAAGCTAGAACATAAAGAAGCAGAGCTTAAAACGATTGAACTTAAGAATAATCAAACCTTAGTGGTTTTAAATAATCAAAAGGCAATTACTTACGTATTGGCTATTGCGTTATTGATTACAGTCTCTTTGTTATTTATTGTATTGAGAAACAGTAGAAAACTAAAAGAGGAACAATAAGTAGCAGTTATCAATCTGCAATTATTTTTTGATAGTTAATTATCGCCTCAACCGCCTTCATGCCATCTATTGCTGCAGAAACAATACCTCCTGCATAACCTGCACCTTCGCCTACTGGATATAGATTTTTCAGTTGAGTATGTTGTAAGTTTTCTCTGTTTCTAGGTATGCTAACAGGAGATGATGTTCTACTCTCTACACCAACAACTATGGCCTCATTAGTTAGATATCCTTGCATGGACTTACCGAACATTTGAAAAGCTTGTTTAAGTCTTGATGCAATAAATTTAGGGAGAATAAGATCTAGTCGAGCAGGTATAACTCCTGGTTGATAAGAACATTTTGGTAAGTCTTTAGATTCTCTACCGTTTACAAAGTCAACTAATCGCTGTGCTGGTGCCAACTGACCTATTTCTTGATCTTCATTGGCTGCTTTGAATGCTTTGAGTTCTAAATCCATCTGAAACTTTAAGGCGGCCAAAGGTCCATATTGTTTAAAGGCTGCCCAGTCTTTTTCTTCAATGCTGACAACTATTCCTGAATTGGCAAATGGGTTATTCCTTTTGGATGGAGACCAACCATTGGTAACTATTTCTTTGGGGTGAGTAGCACAGGGAGCGATGATTCCACCAGGGCACATGCAAAAGGAATAGACTCCTTTTCCATCAACCTGCTTTACAATTTTATAGGCAGCAGGGGGAAGGAGTTCACTTCTTTCTTCTTGATGGTATTGTATTTTGTCGATTAGGCTTTGGGGATGTTCTACTCTCACTCCTAAAGCAAAGGGTTTTGCTTTAATCTCTATTTTCTTCTCATAAAGTAATTCAAAGATATCTCTAGCCGAATGCCCCGTAGCTAGTATAAGTTTTTGAATGGGTATTACCTCAGAATCATTAATCTCAATGGATTGAATTTCTTCACCTTGATACTTAACATCGGTCAATTTTTTCTCAAAATGAACTTCTCCGCCGCACTCTAGTATTGCTTCTCTAATAGCAACAATGATTTGTGGGAGTTTATTGGTTCCGATGTGTGGATGGGCTTCTATAGCAATGTTTGGATCTGCACCAAATTGAATCAAGCCTTCTAGTATACGGTTAACATCTCCTCTCTTTTTAGAACGAGTGTAGAGTTTTCCATCAGAATAGGTGCCAGCTCCACCTTCACCAAAACAATAGTTAGACTCAGGGTTTACAATTTGTTCTTTGTTGATCCTAGCTAAATCTCTTCTTCTAGCTCTAACATCTTTGCCTCTTTCAAAGAGGATAGGTTTATAACCTAAATGTATTGCTTCTAAAGCTGCAAACAAACCTGCTGGACCAGCACCAATGATGTGAATGGGCTCTTTATTGCGGACATCTTTTAAACCGAAAGCGGCTTCTTTTATAGTTGGCTCTTCATCCAAAAAAACCTCAAAGCGTAAATTGACCTTAATAGCTTTTTTACGAGCATCGATAGAGCGTTTAATGAGCTGAATCTTTTTTATTCTGGAAGGCTGTACTCTTAATTGCTGAGCAGCTAAACTGTTGGTTAATTCTAGATTAGCCTCTTTTTCAATAGGAATACTTAGGTCGAAAGTTTGTATCAAGATATTTTATTGAATATGAACTAATATTCAATGTAAAACTTTCCATCTATTATATCTTGACCACCACTGCCAGATAGTGGTATTGAACTTGGGCCTGTTTTACATTCAAATGTGCCTTCTATTTTTCTTGAAGACCTATCATATTTTTGCATATTCAAGAAGCCTTCAAAACTAGAAAATAAACTTTGCCAATACCCCTCTGGTCTATGGTCCTTGTACACAATAGAAGGACTATCGTCATAAAATAATGAATGTCTACCAAGTTCGAGGTCGATCGGAAAATATATGGATATCGATATTTCTGTTGAATCGTTGTTATGGGGAACCTTAGCATTAAAAGAAATGGATGTAGTTGAGGTGCTGGTATCTACATTAACCCGACCATATAAATCAAAGACAATTAGATCATTATCAACTTTAGCAATAATTTGATTTTTTTTATTTTCAGAATTTGATTGACTATTAATCTGCGGACTATCATCATCTTCACCACAAGAAATGATAAAAAATGTACTCAATAAAAAAACAACTGAAAAGATTCGTTTCATCTTAATTTGAAGTATAAATTGTGTTCCTATTCTAGAAAAGCTAAGATACTTAATCTATTTTTGCACAAAAGTCCCCAATCATTTTATACCCATCGTCAATATGAGAAAGCTTTTTTTCATTCTATCTTTTCTGATCGTTTCATCAGTTTTTGCTCAAACAATTGATACAGTTACAGTAATGACTTATAATCTGATGTGGTACAGAGGAAACCCTTCTTTTTGTACACCACCAAGTGCATCTACAAGAGATAATGCAATGGAGGATATCATCGATCATGTGTTACCTGATTTGTTAGTGGTAAATGAGATGGATGGCAATAATTCTATTAGTCCAGCACGCTTGCAGTTGAATGCTTTGAATCAGAATGGGAGAGCTTATTATACTTCCGCCAAACGCAGTGGGTCAGGAAGTTTGATCAATATGCTGTATTACAACAAAGAAAAGTTTGTATTGGAGAGTCAAACTGACATCTCTAAAGATTTAAGTAATAGCAACCTTGTTAGAGTCATAGATATTTATACTTTGAGGTACATTGATACCAATTTATCTATTCATAAGGATACAACTCGTATAAACATTATTGCTGCACATTTAAAAGCGGGGAATAGTAGTAATGATGAAACTGAAAGGGGAGAAGCAACAGAGGCTGTTATGGCTTATTTAGATAGCAACAATCTAGATGGAAATTTCCTTTTTGCGGGAGATCTTAATCTCTATAAATCAACTGAACCAGCTTATCAGGATTTAATTAGCTATGTAGATACCAACTTTCGTTTTTTTGATCCAGTAAATACAGCAGGAACTTGGAGTAATCGTTCTGTTTATGCTTCATTGCATACTCAATCTACACGATCTTCAAGTAGTGGATGTTTCGTAGGTGGGGGTATGGATGATCGCTTTGATTTCATTTTAGCCTCAGATGAAATCATGAATAATATTGATAAAGTTGAATACATTTCAAATACATACAAGGCTTTGGGACAAGATGGTAAGCGATTTAATGGAAGCGTCAATTCTCCTGCCAATACCTCTGAGCCTTCAGCTGTAATAACCGCATTGAATAATATGAGTGACCATTTACCTGTAATCATGGACTTAAAGATTACTTTACCATTGGCTACTTCAATTGCTGAAAATAAAGGTATTCCCAAGCTGCATTTTGTTAATCCTACAACTGGTATTCTAAGAATTAATTTAGGTCGTAATGATTTAAAAATTAACAAAATAGAGGTATTGAATATTGCAGGCCAGCAAATGAAAGAGATTGCAGTTTCTGGAAGCAACTGGATCGAAGAAGATATCAGCAATTTGCCTAATGGAACTTACTTAATTAGAGTTACTTACGAAAGTTTTCAACAAAGCATTGAAAAGTTAATAAAGATTTAACACTATTGTGTTTTCATATCCTATTTACTTTGAACAAATTTGTATAGAAATTTAGGTCAAGGCACCTATTCCGAAAACCTTTTCGGGATTGATAAACGGCGGACTCAGTTAATTAATATTAATTGTTGAATATAAAGCGCCAAATAGTATTTTTTCTCTTTAGTATCCTTACTTCTTTTATCTTAAGCGGACAGAGTTCCTTTGAAGAAAAAGTTACGACATTGTCTAATGTGCGTTTAGCAGTTACCAATGTTGGGACTTTTGGAAATGCTTTTAGAGGATATAGAGATGGAACTTCAAGAGAATCTTGTGAGTATCCTTCAGGATCTGGAGTTGAACATTTGTTTGAATCTGGAATTTGGATAGGTGCTGAAAGAAACGGTGTACAGTTGGTTTCAACTGCTGCTGTGGATGCAACGCAAGGTTATGTAACTGGTGGGTCTGGCTTTGAGTTTACAACTGAACCTGGGGCTAAATTGAATGAACGCTCTAGTTTTAGAGATAGCCCATTTTTTACACCAGAGGCTGTTTCACAACAAGATTATGTAGCTTCTTTTACGGATAAAAACGTTATTATCCCGGGGACCAATACTCAGATTGTTAATCACAATAATCCTCTTTTTGTGCAAGTTAACCTTAAGACCTACAACTTCAACTTTGCCTTCAGTGACTTTGTCGTATTTGTAGATATGGAAATTATCAACTTGGGAAATCAAGGGGATGTGAACATTTTAGATAGTCTTTATTTTGGTTTATGGGCAAATACCGTTGTTAGAAACATCAACATCACACCAACAGGATCTGGAGGAGCAGCTTTTTATGACAAAGGAGGAAATGGTTTTATGGGCAG
>Ga0316204_10002910_pt1 | contig 36574 bp, 34 predicted proteins | sample 6monrhotite_MG_2_FD_205661 | JGI IMG/M metagenome (GOLD analysis project Ga0316204, IMG submission 205661) | Microbial mat bacterial communities from mineral coupon in-situ incubated in ocean water Damariscotta River, Maine, United States -... | ecosystem: Environmental > Aquatic > Marine >... | reverse complement strand
TATACATGCTTTCAACAAAACTGGATCAAAGGGTGTGAATCAGCATTAGGAAACCTAAATAAAGAAACCATAGAAGACATACTCTTTAAAAACTACGCTAAAGCGGTAAGTCAAAAAATGAGGGTATGCGAACTTCCTTGCAAAGTTCTTAAGTGTAATACACAAAACAAATGAACCCTAGACTTCAAGAAGTAATTATTGAACTCAGTTATAACTGTAACCTCAGTTGTGCCATGTGTGGCTTTGGCAAGCATGTCAACCCATTTAAAAAAGATAAATTTATGTCATTTGAGAAGTACAGGCAGATCCTTAATCAGTTGGCAAATAAAACAAGTACTATAAGATTAAACGGGCGAGGTGAAAGTACAATACACCCTCAATTCGTTGAAATAGTTGAGTTCACGAAGAGTAGTTTCCCCCACCTAAGGATTAATCTATTCTCCAATTTTTCTTTTAGAAATGCTAAAATTCTCAAAACGCTTATAGAAAATGAAGTACAGCTATTTGTCTCACTTGACAGCACCGATACAGACGAACTTCAGCAACTAAGGCGAGGAGCAAAACCATCTTACATTGATAGCAATTTAAAAGATCTAGCTACTATCGAAACACGCCCTTTCATCATCTTCACTATTCAAGAGGAAAATCTTCACAGAATACTGGACATTGCCCATTTTGCCCATAAATACAACTGCCATATAATTTATAACACTATAAGACGAGATGAAGGCATCGATACTTTTGTTGAAAATGTCCGCTTGAATAAGAGCAGCATAATTGATCAGTTTGAAATGGTAAACCAGCTTTATACTAGTTCAGACCTTAAATATCTCTGCCCTGACCAGCTCGCAGGGGAACCATTGCCCTTAACTTCTCAAACAAAAACTCATGGTACACTAAGTGCCTGCCCAGCTTTACAAACAGAGCTATGCATACTCTATGATGGTACCATTACACCTTGCAATATGTTTAATCCTTATGCCTATGGTAATATATTCCACAAGTCATTTGAAGACCTGTGGAATGGAGAGAAAAGACGATCATTCTTAGAAAGTCACAAAGCTCATTACTATTGTAAGAACTGCTCTAACCTTGTGGCCTAATGAGCAGTTTGTCTAACCTCCCCTATGGTAAAGTATTAGACTACTGGTATGAAAAACTGGCAGGGCACCCCAGGCGTTATCGATTCATCCTTACAAAATGTTTCGAGTTAATGTCCTTTAAAAGGACATCCGAAAACTCCCCAAATACATTAAACTCCAGAAAACCACTACCATTTAAATGGGTACCCAATGCTGTGCCCAATAGGCCGAAGGTGGCATTAGTAGTCCCCGTTTATGCCAAAAACGATTTAGACCATTTAATGATCAGTGCTCTGATAAAATCTATTGAAAATCAAACAAAGTCTCCCGATAAAGTGATTATAGTAGATGATCATTCCCCTAAGATCAATCCATTTCCAGACAATTTTGAGGTAATTAGACTGGATCAGAATAAGGGTCCTGCCACAGCGAGAAACATAGGGAAATCAAGGGCTGCTCAGGAAAACTGTGACATCATAACTTTCACCGACAGCGACTGTATTCTGAAGGAAAACTGGGTTAAAAACATCATTCGAGCATTTGAATCAAAACCCTACGATAGTATTATTTCGGGACATACTAAATCATTAAAGACAAGCTGGTACGATCAATATCATGATATTAACGGAACCTTAAATGGGAGAATATTCAAGAATCAAGATTCACTGCTATACGGTACAACTTCAAACCTGGCCATTACAGCAGAGGTAAATCGAAAACTCAGATTCAATGAAGATTTTCCAACGGCCGCTGGAGAAGATATTGAATTCTGCTTCCAAGCGATTCAAAACGGTTATAAAATTGGTCATTGCTGTGAAATGATCTTGTTTCACGACTTTGGTTACAACGGACATATATTGAGGAATTTCAAAAGATTTAAAGAACAATTCAGGAGGTATGGTAAAGGAGAAAACCTACTGCTCAAAGAAATTCCGGACTACTATTCCTACTTCGAACAAACTGTCGAGATTTCAAATATTCAACACTGTATATCATGACAATAGAAGATGGTCTTGTTACCCTTGGGGTTTCAACAATTTCAGCAATCATCATTTCTCTAGTGGCGAATTCACAAAATCGAAAAAAGAGAAACGCAGAGATAGAACTCTTAAAAGCCACAACGAAAAAGATAAAAGCAGAAATGAAGAATCTTGCTGAAAATGTCGAGCAAGAAGCCTTGAGCAGTAAGACAATGCTTATATACGATGGTTCCAGAATTTCAGCCAGTGACTTCGATTTTGAGCAAAGAAAAAACTGGGACGAAACTATTAAAGCCTTGGTAGGTGAAAATGCTCAGGGCATCTATGAAATCATTGATGGTGTTATGGATATAAAGAGATTAAATAATCAAGGTAGGTTTACACTTACATTACTCAAATACTTCAATAGAAGCCAAATTTCAGATAGAATTGAACCCTACCCTACCTCAGACAAGGAAAGAAAAGTCAGAATAAGATGCCAGGTACGAAGTAAAGAAAACAAAGAAAGCATGTTAAGATTTGTTCTGAAAGTTAAGAACAACAAAGAAGATAGATGGCTGAGGCATGCTGATAGACCTTTTATGGATAGTGCATGGCAACCTGTGAATTTAATTTTCAGAATTGCTCCAGATGAAAAGCCATTGTTTAAAATTGACGTTTATGGTTCAGACTCCCCAACAACCATCCAAATCAAAGATTTAATTATCGAGGAAGACTTGAACTAAGAAGGGTTTTCTACGCAAATTAAATAATCCCTAAACCCCTCGTACCCCTTCCCCATCTTCTTAGTCTCTTTCTGTCTGGTCATTAAGTCTGAAGCAAAATCGGGCATGGTCAGCTCCTCTCCCAGCGCTTTGGCCATGGTAGGCGCAAACTTGATGGGGTGTGCAGTTTCCATAAATATACCCTTCTGACCCGGTTTGAGCTGCTGCTTTAAACCAGCATAACCTATGGCTCCGTGTGGGTCAAGCAGATAGCCGGTTGCCTCCTTGCATTGGGCAATGGTTTCTAATATCTCTGCATCGGTGAGGCTAAAACCTGTCACCTCCTTTTTCAGGGAGTCGTACGAGTGATTGTAGAGTTCCAGCATGCGTGGAAAATTGCTGGGTTTGCTCACATCCATGGCATTGGCATAGGTAGCAATGGTGGGCTTGGGGTCGTATTGGCAGGTTTTGAGGTAACGAGGCACCACATCATTAGCATTGGAGCAGGCCATGAAATTCCCGACCGGAAAGCCGAGTCTCCTGGCCAGCATACCAGCCGTGATGTTGCCGTAATTACCACTAGGTACCGCCACTACTAGGTCGTCAGCGGCTATCTGACTACACATCCAGGCGTAGTAAATAGACTGCGGCATCCAACGGGCTATGTTGATGGAATTGGCTGAGGTAAGCTTCATCTGCTTATTCAAGTCCTCGTCTAAAAAGGCTTGCTTCACCAGAGACTGACAGTCATCAAAATCACCGTCTACTTCCAGGGCCGAAATATTGCCACCCAAAGTGGTCAGCTGCTTTTCCTGCAAGTCGCTTACCTTCCCGGAAGGGTACAAAATCACCACCTTCACGCCCTCTACGCCATAAAAGCCATTGGCCACGGCCCCACCTGTATCTCCACTGGTAGCCACCAAAATGGTTACTTCCTCTTTGGCACCTTCCGAAAAGTAGCCCAGGCAACGTGCGAGAAATCTCGCACCCACATCTTTAAAAGCATAGGTTGGTCCATGAAAAAGCTCCAAAGAGTAAATGTCTTCTTCTACCTGTTTCAGAGGAATTTCGAAAGACAATACGTCTTCCAGTATCAGTTTTAGCTCTTCTCCCGGAATATCCGTGGCAAAGGGTTTCATCATCTCAAAACCCAGCTCAGGCAGGCTCATTGATCGAAAATTGGCCAGTACCTTCTCGCTCAATGGAGCAACCTGCTCAGGAAAATACAGCCCATTGTCAGATGGCAAGCTATTGATTACTGCCTCTTTAAAACCGGCATTGGGTGCTTTTCTATTGGTGCTGAAATAGTTCATCTCAAATGTTGAATGAATAATGATGAATGTTCAATGGTTTGGCCTTTATAGTCATTGTGTTGAGTGTACAGCATATTAAGCCCATTTTCAGCCCTTAATCCCTGAAGGGACTTATAATCAAAATTTGCCCCCTTTAGGGAATAAAAGGGCTCAGAAAGCGTCAACTCAATGGCCATTATCATTCATCATTTATAATTTATCATTAAGGAGCTCCGCTCCTTTGTGGTTTATCCCTGATTCATGAAAAACAACCCCAATATTGGCCTGTTTGTAGAGTGCTTTTAATTCTTGTTGTAACTCGGAAGTATCTGTGCTGGCTCTGAAAAAACTAAACATGGCCGGGCCACTGCCACTGATACTAATGCCCATGCTTCCTTTAGCCAATGCCTTTGCTTTCACTTCGTCATAAAGCGGTATTAGCTTTTTGCGAAAGGGTTCGGCAAACTCATCCTGCAAAGAGTCGCTGATGAGTGCGTAATCGTTCCTAATGAGCCCTGTAACTAATCCAGCCATGTTAGCCGCTTGATTGATGCCCGTGCCCAAATCTATGGTTTGAGGCAGAATTTGACGAGCCTCTGCCGTTTTGATCACCACATCTGGGAAGATGACGAGCACCTTCAAATCGTTGGGGTAAGGGACTGAAAAAGCCTTAAAGGGATCGCAACTGGTTACGCCTACAAAGCCACCCAACATGCAGGGTGCGATGTTATCGGCATGGCGATTTTTGCTGGCCACCTCCTCCCCGTCCAGGGCAAAGGTCACCAATGCTTCTTTGCTCAAACCGGCTTGTAACAGTTCATTGGCGGCATACACAGCTCCTGCTGCACTGGAAGCTGATGAACCAAGGCCACTACCCGGTTCAAAGTTCTTTTCTATACGGATGTCGAAACCTCCTGAATGGCCTACATGATCGCAAAAGGACCTGAGGGCTACTGTGGCCACATTATTGGCTGGTTCTAGCGGCAGATCAGCACCCACCGATTCAATCACATATTGCTCATCATCGCGATGCGTGAGCGTGATGGTATCGCCCAGGCCGTTGATGGCAAAACCCAGTATATCAAAGCCAGGGCCAACGTTGGCTACCGATGCGGGTGCAAAAACTGTAATTGATCTGTCTTTAATATTGAACATTCTCTGTCAATTAGCTTTATCAGTATCACTAGCAAGTTATCGGTGATTGGTTATCAGTAATCAGGAGTTTCAGAGCAATAATTCGTTTCTAACCCACCATTAACTGATTACTATTAACTAATAACTTCTCATCAACTATTCACCAACCTCAGCACATCAGCAAAAATACCTGAAGCTGTCACCTCGGCACCAGCTCCTGCCCCTTTTACTACCAGCGGTTGTTCGGTATATCGTTCGGTATAAAACAGCACGATATTATCTTTGCCTTCAAGGTAATAGAAAGGATGGCTTTTCTGCACCTGCTCCAGACCCACACTGGCTTTTCCATCTTTGAAAGTGGCCACCACCCTTAGCTGGGCATGGTTTGCTTCAGCACTTTGGTAAAGTTCTTTAAAATGGTCTTCATTTTCATCCACCAGTTGGTAGAAATGTACTAGGTCATCGGCCCCCTCGCATGCTTCTGGTAAGAAGGAAACCTGCTCAATCTGCTCCATTTCAAACTTTCTGCCGCTTTCTCTAATAAGAATCAGCAACTTTCTCATCACATCTTCCCCACTCAAATCAAGCCGGGGATCTGGCTCAGTTAGCCCCAGTGCTTTGGCATCTTTTATGACCTCTGAAAAGCGCTTAGTGCCATTATAATTGTTGAAAAGGTAATTGAGCGTTCCACTCAACACGGCTTGGATGGAATGCACCTTATCCCCTGATTTGAAGAGATCATTAAGGGTGGAAATAACCGGCAAACCGGCCGCTACATTGGTTTCGAACAGAAACTTGCTACCATATTTCTTAGTGGCATATTTCAAGTCCAGGTATTTGTCCATTTCCCGTGTGGCAGCAATCTTATTGGGAGTTACCACCGAAATGCTTGACTCTAACAAGCCCTGATAGACCTCAGAAATAGACTTGGAAGCGGTAATGTCAATAAAGACGGAATTCCTGAAGTTCAAGTCTTTCAATTGCTGAATAAACCCATCTACTTCATAGGCCTTACCCTCTGCTAATAGTGCCTCCCAATTGTTCAAGTCCACACCATTCGTATCGAAAAGGCACTTTCTGGAATTGGCCACGGCTATTACTCTGATGTCTGCCTGGAATTCCCGGGCGAGCATCTTCTGCTGTTTCTGTACTTGCTTCAAAAAGGCTTTGCCTACATTGCCCACTCCCACCACAAAGAGGTTCACTCGCTTCATTTCCGAGAGGAAAAAGCTTTCGTGCAACGTATTGAGCGCCTTTTTCAAGTCCGACTTTGGGATCACGGCAGAGATATTTCTCTCAGACGATCCTTGCGCAATCGCCTTTACGCTAACGCCATTGCGGCCTAATGTATCGAACATTCGTCCACTCACACCCACCTGGTCGCGCATGTTAGAGCCCACCAGAGCGATGATGCTCAAGTCTCTTTCAACTGAAACAGGATCGAGTTTGCGTAGCTCCAATTCTATTTCAAACTCTTCTGAAACGGCCTCAGAAGCCTTTTCAGCATCTTCATTGGCTATGCCTACACAGATGGAGTGCTCAGAAGAGGCCTGCGTGATCAGGATCACGTTCACTTTGGCTTCAGACAGCGTTTTGAACAGGCGGAAAGAAAAGCTGGGAATGCCCACCATGCTATTACCCGAAAGCGTAAGCAGGGTGATGTCTTTGATGCTGGATATGCCACGGATCAAATGCTTTTGCTGATCCAAATCCACAGTTACTTTGGTAGTCGGGCCATCCGGATCGAATGTGTTCCGCACCCAAATGGGTATGCCCAAATCTAGCGCTGGCTGTATACTGGGCGGATAAAGCACCTTGGCGCCAAAGTGAGAAAGCTCCAGCGCCTCTTCGTAAGAGACATGTTCCAACAGCCGGGCCTGCTTCACCAATCTCGGGTCAGCGGTCATCAGTCCGTTTACATCGGTCCATATTTCCAGGACATCCGCTTTGAGTACATTTGCCAACAAAGAAGCTGTGAAGTCAGAACCTCCTCTACCCAAGGTGGTGGTCTCCTTATCTACTGTAGCAGCTACGAAACCAGGAAATAAAGCCACTCTGGGAAAATTAGGCTTAACCGCCTCTAGTCGTTCCTTGGTAGCAGGCCATTGAATATTGGCGTGTCCAAAGCGTTTGTCGGTAATCAGAAATTCACGTGAATCATACAATTCAATGTCCAGTCCCTGCTGTTGCAGGTAATTGGCAATGATGTGTGAAGACAATCTTTCTCCACAGCTTTGGATGTAGTCGCTGGAGCGTGGTGTCAATTCCTTAAGTAGAAAGATGCCCTTGCACATTTCAGAAAGCTGAGTGAATAGCTTTTCAATGAAGCCATTATCTTCTGTACCGGTCAGTTCGGAATAAAGTGACAGGTGTAAAACCTTCAGGCTTGCCAGGGCTTCTTCATATGATCTGTCACGTGAAGCAGCCAGGTCGGCCAGAGCGATGAGTTTGTTGGTAACGCCCCCTACCGCAGAAACGACCACCACCAGTTGATCTTGTTCAGAAGAACGCTTGATAATGGAAGCGGTTTGTTTGATAGCGGCTACGCTGCCAACGGAAGTGCCACCGAATTTCAATGCTTTCATGGCTTAGGGAATAGGTTTTGGGTAGATAGAAAAGGTGAAAAAATGATGGTTCAATATCAAATGATGTAGCCAAAAAGATCAGGCATTTCATTCAAATATTCAGCTGCGAAATTCTTGGCGGCCATGCGTTCACGCAGTGGTTCAAAGTCATCTTTACTTTGATGCTCAATACCGATGAGGGCCGGCCCCTTCTCGCGCGAAGTCTTCTTGGTGTATTCAAAATGTACAATATCATCATCCGGTCCCAGCACCTCTACCAGAAACTCTTTCAGTGCACCAGCACGCTGTGGAAATCGAACGATGAAATAATGCTTCAGTCCTTTGTGCAGTAATGAGCGCTCTCTAATTTCTTCCGTTCTGGAGATGTCGTTGTTGCTACCAGACAAAACGCAGACAACATTCTTGCCCTTCACTTCATCAGAAAATTGCTCAAGCACAGCCACACTCAATGCACCTGCAGGTTCTACTACTATGGCTTCTCTGTTGTACAGGTCCAGTATGGTTGAACAGATCAAACCTTCCGACACCGTCACCACCTGATCCAGGTTCTCACGACAAATCTCAAAGGTCTTTTCACCCACTCGCTGTACTGCTGCACCATCAACAAACTTGTCGATTGAAGTCAGCGTCTGGTTCTCACCAGCTTCAATTGACTTGAGCATGGCCGGAGCACCTTCGGGCTCTACACCAATGATTTTTGTATCGGGTGAAAGCAGCTTAAAAACGGAAGAGACACCAGAAGCCAGTCCACCACCGCCAACGGGTAGAAAAAGATAGTCAATTCGAGTTTTAGACGAGTCTAAAATCTCCAGACCTACGGTACCCTGTCCCTCTATAACTTCCTTATCATCAAATGGATGAATGAATAAGCTATTTTCTTTACTTGAATACTCTTTAGCCAAATGGTAGGCATCATCAAAAGTATCGCCAATGAGCACTACCTCTACATGTTCTTTGCCAAAAAAGCGTACCTGATCCACCTTTTGCTTGGGTGTAGGTGCTGGCATATAGATGGTGGCATATACCTGAAGTATGTGACAAGAATAGGCCACTCCCTGAGCATGATTGCCAGCGCTGGCACAGACCACTCCCCTCTTTTTTTCATCGGCCGACAAGCCACTGATCTTGTTATGTGCACCTCTGATTTTATAGGAACGCACCACTTGCAAGTCCTCCCTTTTGAAGAGTACATTGGCCTGGTACTTTTCAGAATAAGTCAGGTTGGCCATCAATGGGGTTTGGGTTACCACTCCGTTCAGTCTTTGCCTGGCTTGCTGAATGTCCTTGAGTTGCGGTATGTAAGTAGTGGTGGTTTGCATGTATTTCATATCGTCTTTGCGAGGTCGTCCGAAAGGACGAACGAAGCAATCCCCTGGTCAAAAACCGGAGATTGCTTCGCTACGCTCGCAATGACGTTCTAAGAATTTATACTAGTTCCTCAACAGGCGCTTCTGCAGGTGCATTCTCAGGACGCAGTCCACGTACTGCTTTACCAGCACGCCACATCTCAGAATTATGCAATTCATCCAGTTCTACCTGAAGCTTCTCACGGTAGTCGGCTTGTGAATTGGAGTCGATAGAATTCTGTGCTTCTATGCCATCAGTCACCGACTTATAGAGAGCTTCAAACACCGGCTTGGTAGCTGCGTGAAACTTGTCTTTCCAGTCGAGTGCACCTCGCTGGGCAGTGGTAGAACAGTTGGCATACATCCAATCCATACCATTATCAGCAATGAGCGGATAAAGTGACTGGGTAGCTTCTTCTACGGTCTCGTTAAAGGCCTCTGATGGAGAGTGACCATTGGCACGCAGTACTTCATACTGTGCCTGGAACAGTCCCTGAATGGCACCCATCAAAGTACCACGTTCACCAGTAAGGTCAGAGGTTACTTCTTTGTAGAAGGTGGTTTCGAACAGGTAGCCCGACCCTACACCAATACCCAAAGCAATGATTCTGTCACGTGCTGAGCCCGTTGCATCCTGGTGGATAGCAAATGAAGAGTTGAGCCCCTTCCCTGCTACAAACAGTGAACGCAATGAGGTACCTGAGCCTTTAGGCGCTACCAGGGCCACATCTACATCAGCAGGAGGCACAATGCCTGTCTTCTCAGCGTAAGCCACGCCAAAACCATGAGAGAAGTAGAGCATCTTACCAGCAGTAAGGTGCTTCTTCACTGTAGGCCACAGCTGAATTTGCGCTGCATCTGACAGCAGGTAGCAAATGATGGTGCCACGCTCCAAAGCCTCTTCAATAGGGAAAAGGGTCACACCTGGCTCCCAGCCATCGGCAACAGCCTTGTCCCATGTTTTAGATTCTTGTCTCTGGCCAACGATCACGTTGATGCCATTGTCTTTCAGGTTTAGTGACTGACCCGGGCCTTGTACGCCATAGCCTATCACTGCAATTGTCTCATTCTGAAGCACATCCTGTGCTTTCGCCAATGGGAATTCATCACGGGTTACTACGTTTTCTTCTACCCCTCCGAAATTAATCTTTGCCATTGTTACGGTTTTAAAAGTTGGTTATTCGTTTTCTTAAATCTTTCATTTCTTCCATGGGCTTGATCACGGAGATCCTGCCCGAGCGTACAAATTCCAGTACGCCATAAGGCCGCAGAAAATCCAGCAATTCCTGGGTTTCCGACTTGTGGCCTGTCTTTTCTATGATCATAAATTCGCTCTCCATTGAGAGAATTCGTGCATTATTATCTCTAATGAGCTTCTCTACCAAGTTGCCATCTGAGATGGACCCGGTGGATACTTTGTATAGCGCTATCTCCTGAAAGACCGTTTCTTCATCTACATGAAATACGGCCTTCAAAACCTCTACCTGCTTTTCTATTTGCAGCACCAGTTTTTTAATCTGCTCTTCGGTGGTGTTGACCACGATGGTGAAGCGATGAATGCCAGGAGACTCTGATTCTGAGGTATTTAAGCTTTCAATATTCAGATGCCTCCTTGTAAAAATGGAAGTAATCCTGTTCAGCAAGCCTATGCTGTTCTCAGTGAATATGGATATGGTGAATACTTGTTCCATGTTATGATAATCTCACATCTGAAACTGAGGCGCCTGAGGGCACCATTGGAAATACATTGTCTTCTTTGCCCACCATAACTTCCAGCAGGTAACTGCCGTCATGGGCCATCATTTCTTCCACCGCAGCAGCCAGGTCACCTCTTTCATTGATGGACTTGCCCTTGATGCCATAGCCTTTGGCAATGGTGATAAAGTCGGGGTTATCCAGCTCTGTGCTGCTATAGCGCTTGTCGAAAAACAGCTGTTGCCATTGCCTTACCATGCCCAGAAATGAGTTGTTGAGGATGATGATTTTCACAGCCGCACGGGTTTGGGCTATGGTGCCCAATTCCTGCAAGGTCATCTGAAAGCCTCCGTCTCCAATGACAGCGACTACATCCCTATCAGGTGCACCTAATTTGGCACCCAGGGCTGCTGGCAGGCAGAAACCCATTGTACCGAGTCCGCCAGAAGTAATGTTGCTTTTGCTCTTTTTGAACTGAGTGTAGCGGCAGGCTACCATTTGGTGTTGGCCTACATCGGTGACCAAAATGGCCTCTCCCTGTGTTTGTTGGGTTACCTGATCTACCACCTCTGCCATTGTTAGATTACCCTCTGTAGGCTTAATCTCTGGATCAATAACCACTTCTCGTTCCATGGCATCGAATTCACGGAAACGCTCCAGCCATTGCGCATGGCTTTTCATGTGCACTTCCTTAGTGAGGGCAATCAGAGACTCTTTACAGTCGCCAAGAACTGGTACTTCTACCTTTACATTCTTATTGATCTCTGCCGGGTCTATGTCCAGGTGAATCACTTTCGCCTGCTTGGCATAGCTATTCAGGTTGCCGGTTACCCGGTCGTCAAACCTCATCCCTATGGCTATCAACACGTCACACTCATTAGTGAGCTTGTTGGGGCCATAATTGCCATGCATGCCTAACATTCCCACATTCAATTCGTGATCTGTAGGCAAAGCCGAAAGGCCCAAAAGCGTCCAGGCTGAAGGGATACCGGTCTTTTCTATAAACGTTTTAAATTCTTCTTCTGCTTTGCCCAAAATCACACCCTGACCAAAAAGGATAAAGGGTTTTTGAGCATTATTGATCAGTTCTGCTGCCTTTTTCACCTGCTCTGGATCGAGTTTTGGAATGGGCCTATAGCTTCTTATCTCTTGACATTTTTCATAAGCAAACTCCAGCTCTTCAAACTGAGCATCTTTGGTAATGTCGACCAAAACAGGGCCCGGACGACCAGAACGGGCGATGTAAAAAGCCCTGGCCAAAGCTCCAGGCAGGTCTTCTGCCTTGGTCACCTGCACGTTCCACTTGGTAACGGGCATGGAAATACTGATGATGTCAGTCTCCTGAAAAGCGTCTGAGCCCAGCAGCGGTGAAGCCACCTGGCCAGTAATGCAGACCAAAGGCGTAGAATCGATCATGGCATCGGCAATGCCTGTTATCAGGTTCGTAGCTCCAGGGCCAGAAGTGGCCATCACCACTCCTACTTTGCCGGTAGCGCGGGCATAGCCCTGAGCCGCATGAATAGCGCCTTGCTCATGGCGGGTAAGTACATGATGTACCTGATCCTGATAATGATACAGGGCATCGTACACAGGCATAATGGCACCACCGGGATAGCCAAAAATGAACTCGGTTTCTTCAGCCACCAGGACCTTCATTACCGCATCTGCTCCGCTGGTTTTGATACTTTCTGTTATGGGTTGCGTCAATACTGCTTCCATAGCTATTTTCTTTAAAAGTCGGTTACACAGCCTTGTGAGGCTGAACCAACTGTTTTTGCGTATTTGTAAAGTGCTCCACGTTTAACCTTCAATTCAGGTGCTTTCCAGGCGGCTTTCCTCCTGGCCAATTCAGCTTCTTCTATATCGAGAGTAATGCTGTTGTTGATCGCGTCAATGGTAATAGGGTCTCCGTTTTCTACTACGGCAATGGTGCCACCCGCTTGTGCTTCCGGAGTCACATGCCCCACAACAAAGCCATGGCTACCGCCCGAAAATCTACCATCAGTAATCATGGCCACAGTTTTGCCCAGACCTGCACCAATAATGGCGGAAGTAGGTTTGAGCATTTCAGGCATGCCTGGTGCTCCTTTTGGTCCTTCAAAACGGATCACAATCACATGGCCTGGCTGTACCGTACCATCTCCAATGCCTTCAATGGCCGAGAATTCGTCATTAAAGACTATCGCTTTTCCTTCGAATCGCTCTCCCTCTTTGCCGGTGATCTTTGCTACCGCACCTTCCTCGGCCAGGTTGCCAAAAAGCATCTGTAGGTGACCAGAAGGTTTGATAGGGTTATTCGTTTCTCTGATTATCTCCTGCCCTGCTTTCAGATCTGGCACATTGGCCAGGTTTTCTGCTACGGTATGCCCGGTCACTGTAAGGCATTCGCCATGGAGCATGTCGCGGTCCAGCATGAACTTCATCACGGCTGGAATACCACCTGCTTCATGCAGATCTTCCATCAGGAATCGGCCGCTTGGCTTTAAGTCGGCCAGAAAGGGAGTTTCGTCTGTAATTCTTTGAAAGTCAGCCAATGACAGCTCAATATCCACACTGTGTGCAATGGCGATTAAGTGCATCACGGCATTGGTAGAACCGCCTAAAACGGTAATCAATCGGATGGCATTTTCAAAAGATTTCTTGGTTAGGATGTCCCTGGGTTTCAGGTCCATTTCCAATAGTTTTTTGATGGCTTTTCCTGCCTCCTCACACTCGTTGTTCTTCTCTGGACTGATGGCCGGATTAGAAGAACTGTATGGCAAAGACATGCCCAAAGCCTCAATGGCCGATGACATGGTGTTGGCCGTGTACATACCACCGCAAGCTCCTGCACCAGGGCAAGAATTCTTAATTACGCCTTTATAGTCTTCATCTGAGATATTGCCGGCAAACTTTTGCCCCAAGGCCTCGAATGAGGACACAATATTCAGTTTTTGATCTTTAAAACAGCCAGAAGCGATCGTTCCACCATAAATCATCAATGAAGGGCGATTCAAACGGCCCATGGCCATGATGGCACCCGGCATGTTTTTATCGCAACCCGGCACAGTGATGAGGCCATCGTAATAATGCGCTCCAGCCACCGATTCTATACTGTCAGCGATGATCTCTCTGGAAACCAGGGAGTAGCGCATGCCTTTTGTACCATTCGATATGCCATCGCTCACACCAATGGTGTGATAGATAAGCCCCACCAGGTCTTCTTTCCAGACAGAGGCTTTGACTTTTTCAGCCAGTCCATTCAGGTGCATGTTGCAGGTGTTACCATCGTAACCCATGCTCACCACCCCTACCTGGGCTTTGTTCATATCTTCCTCAGTCAGACCCACACCATAAAGCATGGCCTGTGAGGCGGGCTGCGTCTCATCCTGGGTGAGTCGCTTACTGTACTTATTTAGTTCGTTATCAAGCACTTGCTATTGTTCTTCTTGAAGGTTGTCTAACTAGTTTTTGATAGGCTTTCGCAATTTTAAATCCTATGGTGTCTTCCCAATCCAGCTTGAATGGACTACCATCGAGCCAGCCAATACCGGCTATTTCAGCAGCAGTTCCGGTGAAGAAAGCGCCATCAGCACCTTTCACTTTTTGTGGTGGGAAATAGGCTTCTACTACCTCATAGCCCATTTCTCTGGCTATGTCCATGGCCGTACTGCGCGTGATTCCGGGTAAAATATTACCCAGTGGTGGCGTGTAAAGCACACCATCTTGCTCGTAGAAGAAGTTGGCACCACTACCCTCTGCCACAGAGCCATTCTCATCGCAAAGCAGTGCTTCATCAAAACCTTTGCTTTTAGCCTCTGTAGTGGCGAGAATGGAGTTGGTATAGTGGCCCGTTACTTTGGCCTCTACCGGCACGGCACGCGGATTGGGTCGCTCATAAGAGGAAACCATGACATTGAGCAAGGAGCTGCCGAGGTATTTGCCCCACTCCCAGGCACAGAGGAAAAGGTGAACCTTCTCAACGGTGTGCAAAGTCATGTTATCGCCCAGAAAAATCATGGGCCGAATGTAGGCGTCCTTCAGGTTGTTCTTTTCGAGTAATTCGTAGCTAAGTTCCACCAGCTGCTCGACCGTATAATCGCAGCGAATGTGCATTTTAGCTGCGGAATCGAGTAAACGCTGATAGTGCTCTTCCGCCTTGAATACAGATGCTTCTCCATCAGCATTGTAGCTGCGAATGCCCTCGAATACGCCACTGCCATAATGCATGGTCTGGCTATACAGGCTTACGCGAGCATCTCCGGCCTTGAGCCAGTCCCCGTCTAGATAAATCTGTGTGTTGTCGTTGTAATACATGGTTTCTATGATTTAAACTTATCTTGATTCATATGCTTCTCTGGGCTCAATTTGCCCGTTTTTACAGTCGATTTTGAAATCGTTTTACCTCTATCTAATTGATTAACAATTACTTAAACCCTCATCACATACAGTTTTCAGTGCTTCTTGCAATCGTTTCCAAATGGCCAATTCTATCGTCATTGCCAGGACGAAGGATGAAGCAATCCCCTTTTTAGAACTTGGAGATTGCTTCGCTACGCTCGCAATGACGGCCCATAACAAAAAAGCCCCTCTCACCGGGGTGAGAAGGGCTTTTGCGTTTAGCACAATAGTATCCTAATCACCCCGTCCGGGAGGTAATAATGACTACTGTGGTAATGACTGTACTCTTTTTCATAATCTAATGCTCCATGAACCTGGGAGTCTGCGCCTCCCGGTCCCTTCGGGACCACCCTCCTAAAGGAGGGTTACCCAGCCCGCAGGCCAACAAAAAAGCCTTCTCGTTTCCGGGAAGGCTTCTCAATGTCTTATATGACTATACCTTACCCTCCCGTCATGGATCGACCACGATGGTAATGACTTGGGTAATGGTAATAGTTGCGTTCATATCTGCTCAAATGAAGAAAGATTTTTTGAATGAAAAAAATTCGAGGCTGAAAAAATTCATAAATTCCTCGGATCGAATAATTGCCCCAATATGAAAGCCCTCCTTTGTAAAGCTCACGGACTTCCGGAAACATTAAGCCTTCAAACCATAGACAGTCCCTCTCCTGGACCGGGTCAAGTACTCATAAAAGTAAAGGCTTGCGGGGTTAATTTTCCTGATAGCTTGATCATACAAAACCTGTATCAGTTCAAGCCAGAGCTGCCTTTTGCTCCTGGTGGAGAGGTGTCAGGCATTGTGAAAGAAGTTGGTGAGGGAGTTGTACATGTCAAGCCTGGTGACAATGTTTTTGCACTTACCGGCTGGGGTGGTTTTGCCGAAGAAGTAGTGGCCGATGCTCATAAAACGCTGCCCATGCCTGCTGGAATGGATTTTGTAACCGGAGCCACGACCATGTACACCTGTGGCACCTCGCTGCATGCGTTGAAGCAACGTGCACAGCTTCAAGAAGGCGAAACGTTACTGGTTTTAGGTGCAGCCGGAGGTGTAGGCCTGGCTGCGGTACAGATAGGCAAACTGATGGGTGCCAAGGTAATTGCTGCAGCGAGTTCTGATGAAAAACTCGCTACCTGCAAAAACATGGGAGCCGATGAGGTGATTAATTATAAGACCGAAGACCTGAGGGAGCGCATAAAAGAATTGACCAATAAAAAGGGCGTGGATGTGGTGTATGACCCAGTGGGTGATGCTTATTCAGAACCGGCTGTGCGCTCACTGGCATGGCAGGGTCGCTACCTGGTGGTAGGCTTTGCAGGTGGTGCCTCCGCCAGCATACGACTGAACCTTCCACTGCTCAAAGGGGCTTCTATTGTAGGGGTGTTCTGGGGTGCTTTTGCCCAGAAACAGCCGCAAGACAGCATGGCCAATTTCAAACAGATATTAGGCTGGATTCTCAGCGGAAAACTCAAGCAAAACGTGCATAAGCAGTACGCTTTGGCAGAAGGCGGGCAAGCCATTCGCGACCTGATGGACCGAAAGGTGATTGGGAAAAATGTAGTGGTTTTAGAATGAGAAATTTTTAATGAATAATGATGAATGAAGTAGCGCTGATTCACCATTAATCATTTAACATTCAAAATTCGCGAATACGAAATTCGCGTCATCTCCGTTTCTCTGGTTGAACAAACAAAACCAATCATGAGACTTTTAACTGCAGTTTGCATGCTGCTTTTCCTGGGGCAACTTGCCAAAGCCCAGGACCCCATCGTTTACAAATCGCTGCGCAAGGCACTCAAAAACAAAGAGACAGCACAGGCACTCGACCTAAGCGATAAGAAATTAAAATCGCTTGACCCCAGAATTGGGGAATTGACCAACCTCAAATACCTCAATATCTCGTTCAATAAGATCAGCGAGATTCCAGCCGAATTCGCCAACCTGAAGCAGTTGCGTCACTTTATTGCTGAGTACAATGAACTGACCGAGGTACCTGCCATCCTCAAAGATTTTAAAGACTTACAGGTACTCTACCTGGCCACTAACCAGATTGATGAAGTGCCCTCTTGGGTTTTTGACTTCAGTCAGTTAACCAACCTACTGCTGAGCGAGACTAACATCAAAAGCCTTCCCCCTGGCCTTGAGAAACTGCAAAAACTGGAAATCCTCACCTTACAAGAGAATGAGCTGACTGAATTTCCAGTGGCACTCACCAAAATTGCTGGCCTTCGTGAAATCAATTTGCATGAAAATCAGATTAGTCGTATTCCTGAGAATATTGGCGTACTAAGTCAGCTTACTGTGTTAGACATGACGGAGAATGAAATTGAATCTATCCCGTTAAGCATAGGAAATTGCACCGAATTGGATGAGTTAAAATTTGCAAATAATCAGATCACAAGCATTCCGAAAACCGTTTTCACCCTGAGAAAGCTCACAGAATTAACCTTTGATGAAGAGGAACTTGCCAAGACCGATAAGAGAATGTTCAAGGCATTTGCACGAAAGCACAAACTGAACACCTATGCCGGCATTCACGGAGGCTTGGGCTATTGCGACAGCATGAACTATTTCCGCAACGAGAACAAACCAGCTTCAGCAGTAACGGATCTGCAATAGTTACTGCTTAAATGGTTTGCTAAGGTCGATCAGATGAAGCGTATAGTAATCTGATCGACCTTTGCTATCTATAGCCGTCACCTTTACCCAATGGTTTCTATAGGCTTGATTGCTGGCTGCAGGTATTACCAACTGATTGCCATTTAATCTCACCCCTGAAGATTCATCATCGAGGCTTAGAGTTAAGTCCTGTTCATCGCCTATCCAGGTCAATTCTCGCACAGATTCGCCCTGCCCTATGATGGCAGAGGTACCGGCCAAAGGATAAAAGCGAGGGCCAAACTCAGTAGTTTCTCCTACTTCAAAACTTACCTCCTTTTCTAGTGTCCCATTGCGCAATATCTCTGCTTTCCAGGGGCCAAAATCAGCTTCAGTAATATCGGCCATGGACCAGTTCATGCCATGCCAGCCATACCTGCGTTTTTGTGCCAGGGTTTTGTGCTCTTCAATAAAAACAGTGCCGTCTGGTTTCGAAATTCGAACATCATACTGATGTCCGACTGAGCCCTGGAATTGTACCCAAAAACCAATCCTGCCCAGGTCCTTACCAATCACAGCCGGGGCTTTAGGCCGGTCTTTCAGGGTTTTTATCTCATTGTATTGATATTCACCATTGTATTCAAAGTCGGCAAAAACACCTGCATCGAGGATTTGCAGTCGCTGATTCGCGATATAATCGGGCTGCACTTCCCAAATGCTCTCAATGTCGTTGCAGCGGCCTGCGAAAGGATCTACAGATGTAAAACCACCCGCTCCATTGGCCACCTTGGTCTCCAAATGTAGATGCGGAAAAGGCGTGGCACCTGATGAGCCCACAAAGCCAATCACCTGACCGCGCTCTACCTGCTCACCCACCTTGACGGTGACAGAATTCTTTTTCAAATGATAATACACCGTATAAGAACCATCTGGGTAGCGGATGGAAACAAAGTTTCCCGAGTCTGTATAGGGTGTCCAATACACCCGGTCATACTTGTTTACCTCCAATGCAGAGACGATACCGGGAGCCGCAGCCACAACGGCAATTCCTTCGTCCATCGCCCGGAAATTGAAAATAGCGATATCAATACCCAGATGTCCATCATAGCCATGTACAGCACCACATTCGAAGTCCATAAAACCAGCAGCCGCCCCATTGGCATCGAAGTAGTTGATCAGAATGCTCTGGTCGTTTTGAGCTGTTGCCAGAGGCCAAATGTACTTGGGTATACTCTCGTAAACCTGAGTAGTAGGCAATGAAGGTGTAGTAGTGCCTCCCGTAGGACTGTCTTCTTCAGGCTTACAGTGAATAGAAAGAATCGCAAACAGTACCAGCAAGTAGCACAACAAAACGCGCATATGGGGTAAATTCATGGTGATGCAAGGTATGCCCTTCACCAACCCCAGGGAATCGCATGGGTATGTGGTTTTTCATTGCTTCTTGTACGAAGAAAGCACCTTCTCCTGAGCATCGAGGAAAGAAATGGAAACCACCTTTCCAGCATCATCCCTGTCAAACCGAATTTGAGGCAAAGGCGAGCCCACACGCACACCTGGTGGTAACACCATCTTAAATCGGTCTGGGCTCACCAGTGCCATTTCCAATGCTGGCTGTCCGTCTCTTTGAAAGTACAATTTATCTTCTTTGAAGGAGATGCTTCGCACATCATAACGCCCAACATACTCCTGATGGCCAGCAGGAAGTGACTTATCCGGCTTGACCAGACCCGCTTCTTTTTCATTAGCATCAAGCGCCTCCAATGCATTTTGCAAAGCCTCTTTGGTTTGAGCGTCACTAGTAATCAACAGTTTCTCAATGGCCAGACGATGGGCTGCCTCATGGGCTTTGCTGGCGGTTACTGCATAATCGGGCACCACGCCCACCATGCTCCAATTAGACTTGCTTACCGGATGCACCACATTGGCAATGGGCAAGGTGGCTACAAAGCCATTGGTGAGTGGAAAAATACTGGCAGAATGTGCTCCCGCTGTGCCCACACCCGTTTCCTCACCTACCAGCGCTGCCCGGCCATGTTGCTGCAAGGTATAGGCCAGGTTTCGTGCAGCCGAACCGGTAAATCCATCAATCAATACATACAATGGCTGTTCTGTCAATCGAGGAGCAGGCAACTCTTTTTCTGTATAAAAGCGGCTTACCGAATCATAGGCAGGCATTTCTCTGGAGAACAGCAGCTTCCCTTCTTCTTCAAAAAAGTAACTGGCCATGTAAGGTGTAAAGCCGCCAATACCCCCTCTGTTTCCCCTTAAATCGAGAATAGACGCATCAGAATTGCCAAGAAATGCCATGGCAGCATCTACCGTAGCTTTGGCTTGTCTGATGTCTGCCATTTGCGTGAGTTTGAGATAGGCCACATTACCTTCTAACACTTCGGCCTTGGGCATAAAGTAGTTCAGCCGGGCATCCTGGCTTTTACCAGGCACAAGGCTTGCCCTACTCGAAGTAGCAGCGGGTGGACCGGCAAGCATTCTTTCTGCCTGTCTGAACAGGTCCGGACTGTAGAACAAATTGAAGTGTGGGTCTTTAGTCTCACCCCGCAACGCCTCTGTTATCAATCGTGAAAAAACAGAAGCCTTTTCGCTGTTTTTATAAGCGTCTGCTTTCTTTAATTCTGTCAGGAATTTGAGCAAATCCTTCACCCCATCCCTATCGTAGTAATTGTCTTGGATGGCATCGCTCAACAGTTGCGTCACCTTCTTCTTATCTGCCTTGTTCAGGTCGGTATCTTCCTTGCCCAGGTTGGACAACCGCAACGATTGGCCATGTAAGCTTATGATACCCAGGCAAAGCAGGCCTACAGTTAAAATCTTTCGCATGTGCTTTTTTGGAGCTAATTAGCCCATCAAAAGCCACGAAAGCGTTGCACTACAAGGAGTGAAACTGTACGGGGGTGCTATTTAACACTGATTAACACAGCTTCTTTTTGTACTGGGCCGGGGTAAGCTCTGTGTACTTTTTGAAAGCGCGATAAAAAGAGGCCTTACTATTGAAGCCTACCTGATAACCAAGGGCCAGTAACGTTGAATTATCACCTGTGGGATTGTTTAAGATATCAATGGCCTCATTGACTCGGTATTCATTAACAAAGGCATAGAAGTTTTTGCCCAGTTCTTCATTCATCAGCTGAGAAAGTTGATACCTGGACAGGTCCAGTTTTTGAGCCAAAGTATCAAGAGACAGCGCCTGATCTCTGTACAGTCGTTCGACCTCCATCAATTGGTTAAGCGCTGCCAGTTTTCCACTTCTATCAATATTGAGGGGTTTTTGAACTTTGGTTACCTCAGCCGCTTGTCTCAATTTTCTCGTATCCATGAACCACAAGCAAATCAGGGCCAAACCAAATCCAGCCAATTGATGCTGATAAACAGGACGCTCTAAGAGGCCCAGTTCGTTACTCTCTTTTCTGATCCTGATCTCTTTCGTATCCCCCGCAACTACCCCTAAGGCAGCCAATTGCTCAGGATCGTTTACTTCATAACGAATGCGCTGCTCAATGGGTGCTCGGTTTTGCTCAACCAAAAATGATGAAAGCATCACCACGGCAATCGCCAAAAACAAACCAAGAGGTCGCTTTCCCGGCCAATTAAGCATTCCGTGGCTTCTGCTGTATTTCAAAAGAAGATACAAGAGAATCGCCACTGCAATACCCAATAAAAACCCAGATGCTTTCGCTATTTCGAGTGAAATCATAAGCCAGACCAATGTTAGTGCTTACGCAGTATATTCACAAACGGATGTCATCAATGAAGATATAAGGCCTGGACATAAACACTCTTTCTGATAGGCCCATTGAGAATAATCACTTATTTTTCATTCACCGGGAGTAAAATGCATTCCCACATTCATTTAAACAAAGAAACTATGAGCAATTGGGGTGATTTAGAGAATGGCCTTTTTCAAGTAGTATTCAATCAGGACGAGGTGTATTCTATATGGCCCTTGGACCGGGAACTCCCCTTGGGGTGGAAAGCAGAAGGGATGCGCGGCACCAAGCAGGAATGTCTGGATCATATCGAAAAAGTCTGGATCGACATGAGGCCGATTTCATGGCGTAAAAAAGTGGAAGAGGATGCCAAACGAAATCTATAATTATTATTTTTGCCCCGAATTTTAAGGATGATTTTCTATGAGTAAAGTAATGATTATTGGCGCTGGTGGAGTCGGTAGGGTTACCGCTTTCAAATGCGCAGAAAATGCAGATGTTTTTACCGATATCATGCTGGCAAGTCGCACGGTTTCTAAGTGCGATGTGATTGCCGCTGATGTGAAGACCAAATACGCAGTCGAGATCAAAACCGCTGCGGTAGACGCTGATAATGTGCCTGAGTTGGTGGCACTAATCAAATTGTTTGGTCCTGAACTGATCATCAATGTGGCCCTGCCTTATCAGGACCTGCACATCATGGATGCTTGCCTGGAAACGGGCGTACATTACCTGGATACCGCCAACTATGAGCCCCTGGATGAGGCCAAATTCGAGTACAGCTGGCAGTGGGCTTATCAGGACAGATTTAAGGAAGCAGGACTTACCGCAGTGTTAGGCTGTGGTTTCGACCCGGGTGTGACCAGCATTTTCACTGCTTATGCCGCCAAGCACCACTTCGATGAAATGCATTACCTCGACATTGTAGACTGCAATGGTGGAGATCATGGCAAGGCTTTTGCAACCAATTTCAACCCGGAAATCAACATCAGAGAAATCACCCAGAATGGGCGTTACTGGAAAGATGGCCAATGGGTAGAAACGGAACCTTTCGAGATCAAAAAAGTACTCGATTACCCCAACATTGGCAAGCGCGATTCTTATGTGCTCTATCATGAAGAATTGGAGTCGCTCACTAAAAACTACCCTAGTATCAAGCAGGCACGTTTTTGGATGACTTTCGGGCAGGAATATCTCACTCACCTGAGAGTGATTCAAAACATAGGCATGGCAGGCATAGAGCCAGTGATGTACGAAGGCAGAGAGATTGTGCCGCTGCAGTTTTTAAAAGAAGTACTGCCCAATCCTGGCGATTTGGGGGAGAACTATGTGGGTGAAACCTCTATCGGTTGTCGCATTACAGGCGTGAAAGACGGCAAGGAAGCCACTTACTATATTTACAACAACTGTAGCCATCAGGCCGCCTATGACGATACAGGAGCTCAGGGCGTGTCATTTACCACAGGCGTACCGGCCATGCTGGGTGCCAAAATGGTTTTGACTGGTCAATGGACCGGTGCTGGTGTGTTCAATGTAGAAGAGTTTAACCCTGACCCTTTTCTGGCAGAGCTGGGCAAGCAAGGCCTTAGCTGGCATGAGCAGCATAACGTAAACCTCGAAATGGATTACTAGCAGGAAGTTGGAAGTTTGAAGCTGGAAGTAGTTATCTCTAACTTCGGGCTTCCTACTTCCTACTTCCTACTCCCAACCGCCACCATGCAAATCAATACCCGCCATATCCCCTCACCTTGCTTTGTGCTGGATGAAGCCAGGCTCAGGAAAAACCTGCAGTTAATTGATCGCGTGCAACAAGAAGCCGGGGTGAAAATCATTCTTGCCTTCAAGGGTTTTGCCATGTGGTCTGCTTTCCCCTTGGTGAAGGAATACCTAAGTGGTGCTACGGCCAGCTCTCTGAATGAAGCCAGGCTCTGTTTTGAGGAAATGGGTACCAAAGCACATACTTACACACCTGCTTATTTACCGCAAGAATTTGAGGAGGTGCTGGAGTATTCCAGCCATGTGGTTTTCAATTCTTTAAGTCAGTATCATCAGTTTATCCATCAGGTAAACTCGCATCCAACACCCATATCCATTGGCCTTAGGGTAAACCCAGGTTACTCAGATGTAAGCACCGAGCTTTATAACCCGGCATCCCCAACCTCTCGCCTTGGCATTGGACCTGAAGCATTAAAGAATGGTCTACCAGAGGGTGTTGAAGGCCTACACTTTCATGTGCTCTGCGAGTCAGATTCTTATGCTCTGGAAGAGGTATTAAACCATTTTGAGCAAAAGTTCGGGCATCTGCTGCCACAACTAAAATGGATCAATATGGGCGGTGGGCATCTGATGACCCGCCATGATTATGACCTTGGGCATCTCATTGGCTTGCTCAAAAACTTCCGGGAGAAACACAATGTGGAAGTAATATTAGAGCCCGGTAGTGCCATTGCCTGGCAAACTGGAGACCTCATGTCCACAGTGCTGGACATTGTAGAAGAAGGTGGCGTCAAGACAGCCCTACTCGATGTGTCTTTTACATGCCATATGCCTGACACATTGGAGATGCCCTATAAGCCTGAAGTGGCAGGAGCCGAAGCCAAAGCAGTCCATGGCAAGCATCAGTATAGACTTGGTGGCACCAGCTGCCTGGCAGGTGATTTTCTAACCGAGTATTCTTTTGAAAAGGAATTGAAAATTGGCGACAAACTCGTTCTCAAAGACATGATGCACTACACCATGGTAAAAACCACCACCTTCAATGGTGTGGCCCACCCTTCCATCGGCATCCTGAAAGAAGATGGGGCTTTCGAGCTTCTGCGAACCTTTGGCTATGAAGACTACAAAGGTCGACTGTCATAAAGCCTGGTAGACTCCCTCACATGAATATGTGATATTAAACCCATATGGTCACAGCACCTGTAACATTCTCGCCTTCATAAGTTTTATTTGCGTAACCACTTACTTATGAAGCTCCAAAAATACTACGCACTGATTCTTATCGGAATATTCCCCTTCCTCTCCTGTGGTGGGGATGATGGTGCTAGTGATGATCAGGCCGATCCTGCGATCCAATTCACTTCCACCCCTTCCTTACAATCAGATCATAATCGCACTTTCTCCTATACTTTTTCTGCCCAGAGTAATGAAGGTCTGCCCCTGTCCTATGAGGTAAATATCCCCTCCTTCATGAGCTATAATGAAGACACCCGCACCATCAGTGGCGTACCCGACTGGCCTCGACTCAACAGTGATATCACTTTTTCTATAACGGCATCTGATGGCACAAACAGTGTAACCCAAAGAAAATCAGTTCAGATTGTGCTTGGCGAGATATTGTGCAATTCGGATTTCGGGGAACCTTCCGAATCTCTCTACATCCTGCCATTTGAGAGTGGTGAAAGCTTCGAACTAAGTCAGTCTAACTGTCCATCTAATCCTAATTGGGGGCATCATAATTGGTTCGCGCTCGATTTCGATATGCCCATCGGCACTCCCTTACTGGCATCAAGAGCAGGGACGGTCATAGCAGTTAGAGAAAATCAGCGAGACGGCACAAGGGTTTGCGGAGAAGAGAACTATGTGTTCATCCTTCACGATGATGGTAGCGTAGCAAGCTATGTACACTTAACCCAAGCTGGTGCTGAGGTCAATGTAGATCAAAGGGTAGAACAGGGAGATTTAATAGGCTATAGCGGAGATTCTGGTTGTTCAATTGGTCCACATCTGCACCTGGCTATCTTCAGACAGCGAGGACCATATGACAGACAATACACTCTGCCTATCAATTTCAGCAATGCTACAGGACCTCTTAACAACGCAAATGGGTTGGTTCAAGATGGTGTCTACACAGCCAATTAGTGTCTGTCCACAATATTGTTATTTTTCTGAAATCAATGACTTTTTGCCCAACCCTGAAGGGATAAGTCATTGAAAATCAGCACTCCTACTAGGGCCGGGGCTAAAACTGATTTTCAATGCAGGAGTGTATTGACAGACATTAATTAGGGCTACGAAGCATATTTAGAGAGTATCAAAATGCGTTAATACTCCCTAAAGGTTCTGGGATGGAAGCTCATTGTGAAATCTACTCCCATAACTAATCGGATCAACCAGCTTAAAGCCCGGCAGCTTGCCAGGCATTCAGGCCACCTTCCAGGTGATACACCCTTCTGAATTTCATCTCTACCAGCATATCATAGGCTTTGCCACTGCGCTGTCCTACCGTGCAATACACCGCTATGGGTTTATTTCTATCCAACTTATCCAGTTCACTCTGAAAGGCTTCATTGAAAAAATCGATGTTCACCGCATTGGGCAAATACCCAGTAGAAAACTCACCTGGGGTTCGCACATCGATCACCTGAACAGCCTTGCTACTCTCTATCAGCTGTTTAAATTCGCTAGGCTGCAAAGGCTTGGCCTCAAAGCTTGCTGTACATCCCGAGATGGCCAAAAGCAGCATCAGGCCGCATGATATCTTAGTGATTCTCAATTGAGCAAGTTTCCGTCTGCGTCCCATTCTGCTACACTTCCTCTTTGAGAAGGCTTTATACATTTGGCAAGCCATTCAGGCTCATAGGCCAATCCCTGCTCGTCAAGTATCTCTTGCGGCACACCATCCCAGGTGTTGGCCACATTGCCTTTATAACCCAGGTCTTCAATACCTACCTTACTGGTATAGTAGCCGGTGAGCGTGAGGTTTCTCATGCGGGTAAAAAGCTTTTCACCAGGCATCATATCCGGGGCTGTTTTGCCTGGATATGCTATTTGGTCGCAAATGGCTTTCTGTTGGTCAAGGGTTATTTTCTTGAATTCCAGGTTATGCGCTTTCAGAGAATGGTTGTCCAACCAGGCCAGGCCACCCCTGATGGGCAGCTGATGGTTGGGCATGTCTTTTACAATGAACTCGATAAAAGCAGGTACTTCCGCTTCCAGTGCCCCGCCAATCATAGCGGTAGCAGGTAAGATCAGATCGCAAAGTGCAGCAATGGTTTCCAGTTCATTCTCATTCAAAAACACCTCGGCCAGCACTTCTTTGTCATGCAGCTTTTCAGCCTCAGTACGGCCATAGCCCGGTAAGCCTTCCTCGGCTACGGGTTCTGCGGTTTGAGTTTCACCAGGTGCACAACCGGTAACTAACATACCACCGGCCACCGAACCGACTAATAATGATTTCAGGGATTCTCTCCTTTTCATAAAGCTTAGATGTTTCGTTTTTTGACTTGTTCTACCAGGTAATCCGATGCCCTCCATGCCAGGGCCAAAATGGTCCAGGTGGGGTTCTTATCTGCCTGACTTACAAAAGGTCCGGCATCCATCACAAATACATTTTCACAATCGTGAAGCTGGTTGTACTTATTCGTAACCGAGTTCTTAGGATCATTGCCCATTCGGGTGGTGCCCACCTCGTGGATGATCTGCCCGGGAGCAGTAAGGCCATAGTCACTGTCTTTGCCTGGTTTGTCGCCCAAAAGCGTACCTCCCGTAGCCGACAGCACCTCTTCAAAGGTGTCTTGCATGTGCTTGGCCTGGTTTACCTCATGCTTGGTCCATTGATAATTGAACTTGAGCACGGGTATACCCCATTGATCAACCACCTCATTGTCTATCTCGCAGTAGTTATCTCTCTGAGGCACAGATTCGCCCCTACCAGAAATACCAACTACTGAACCATAATACTTTTTAATATCATCTCGCAACGAGTCTCCATAGCCACCAATGGCTCCACCCACTACCTTATTAAGGTCATTCGGATTAAAGCCAAAACCGTAGCTCGGCATACCCATTCCACCCCAAACTTCTATGTGATAGCCCCTCGGGAAGTCGAGCTTGGCATCGTTGAGCCACCAGGGAGTGTACACGTGCATGCCCCCTACGCCATCTTCATTATAAATTTTGCGGTCCATCAATTGCGGTATAAAAACGGCTCGACTGGCACCGGTAGAATCGTGTAGGTAGCGGCCCACAAGGCCACTGCTATTGCCCAGGCCATCTTGATGAACTGAGCTCTTACTATTCAGCATGATTCTGGCCGTAGAACAGGCAGAAGCTGCCAAAACCACCGTTTTTGCCTTTAGGTGGTAGGTCTTTTTGTCCTGCTTATTGATGTAAGTAACACCAGTAGCTTTGCCTTCTTTATCGGTGGTTACCTCACTTACCATGGCATCGGTAAAGAGCTGAACCCTGCCCCCATTTTTCTGTGCGGGGAAGATCAGACAGGTACCCGAAGAGAAGTCGGCATACCACTGACAGGCACGGTTACATTGGCCACAGTAAAAGCACAAACCTCTTTCTTCATTGATTCTTTTAGTAAGGATAGAAAGACGTGATGGAATTACCGGAATACCCGCTTTTCGAGCTCCGTTGATATAATACATCTCATGCAGCCTGGGTTTTGGAGGTGGTAGAAAAAAACCATCCGGTTCGTTCTTAATGTTTTCTCTGGAACCAAAAACGCCAATAAGCTTGTCCACCTTGTCGTAATAAGGCTTCACATCGTCATAGCCAATGGGCCAGTCATCACCCAGGCCATCAACGCTTTTTCTTTTAAAATCGAGTGGTCCAAAGCGCAGTGAGATCCTTCCCCAGTGATTGGTTCGACCACCGAGCATGCGTGAGCGGAACCACCAAAAGTCCGTACCCTCGGCATTGGTAAAAGGCTCTCCTTCTATGTTCCAACCACCATAAGCTGCATCGAAATCGCCAAAGGAACGCCTGTCTGAACTGGCTCCTCTTCGGGGCGATTCATAGGGCCATCTGAACTGATTGCGGTGTTCGTCCTGTTTGGGATCGAAAAAAGGGCCGGCTTCTAAAACGGCTACATCAAAACCGGCTTCAGCCAGAATTTTGGTGGCCATACCTCCTCCTGCTCCTGAACCCACAATGGCAACATCGTAGGTCTTAGAGGATTCTATTATCTGCATTGATTCACTGAGTTTTAAGGGATGTCTTCTAAGGTCGATGCAAACGTTACCGACCAATGGTTAAAATAGGAAAATAATCATGAACCGCCATGCTTTATTCTCTCAGTGCCTGTCAACAATCGCTGAACCGCAGTCTCTGTCAAACAATAAACCGGTACAGGCTGAAAACACCATCGTTTTCAATCCGGCTAAAAGTCGAAATGAACATTGATATTGCAGAATGTACGATTTTAGATTTCAGATGTACGTAAATCTAAATTCTTAACGCGTAAGTCTGCTCAGAGTTTTTTTAGAAGCTCAAGTAAAATACACATCGTTTTAGCGCTCTTTGTGACCCATAAATTTCTAATACCCTCAATCCAAGTCCACGCTTTGTCTCGTATGTCCCTTTAATGTTGAGAAAAGTGATGGTTTCTTTGTAACGCAGCCTTTTTACACCCGGTAGGGTATTGTAAAAACAAGCGTATCTATTCTCAACCAATAGATAAATAACCACAGCATGAAAACCAATCTGCACAAAAGCCGACTGATGTTGGCTAAGACTTGCTCGTATGCCCTGATAGCTGCCCTGCTATTGACTTCCTTCACACTTACTGCTGGTTCAGGCGGTAAGAAAGGCGGCAAAAAGGGGAAGTCTGGATCAAAGCCTGAAATCAACTGGAGTTTTAATGCCTACAAAATAAGGTCAAGTGCTGTTTTAAGCCTGGCCTTAGCCAATACCCTGGGTAGCGGACAAATTCAGATACTGACTGGGTGTTATAATACGGGTGAGTTGGACCTCTACCAGAAAACCAACAAAGGCCTGAAGCTCATTCAAAAAATAGGAACAGTAAAAGGCGGCATCACCGACATGAAGCTGCTGTCAATGGATGGTGCCCAGAATAAAGCTGTGGTAGCTCATGAAGGAATTGGCAGCATCCAAATATTTGATCTTAGAAACAGTTCAGAAACGCTTTCACTGTTTCATGGTCCAAATAGCGTTAACCACCTGGAAATTGCAGACCTGAATGGCGATGGTCTGGGAGACATCATTCCTGTAAGCTTTGAAGGCCGTACTGAAGTTTGGTTTCAGAACGATGGCAACCAGGGTTTTATCAAAAGGAAACTGCCTAATATGAACCGCAGAGTGACTGCCATTAAAGTGGCAGACTTTGACCAGGACGGAGATACTGATGTGCTACTTGCGAGCGATTACAGCAAAATGATTACCATCTTCACCAATGATGGCAAAGGCAATTTCACCTTTGGCACCATTGCAGATGGTGTAACTGGAGTACTGGACTTAGAAGTGCTGGACATGAACATGGACGGCCTCATGGATGTGGCCTATGCCTCTTATAAGGAGAGAAAGATTCAACTGCTACTCAACAGAGGCCATGAATTTGAGGTGAAAAATGTAAGCACCAGGCTTAAATCACTAAACAACATTGAGGTGTTTGACCTGGGTAAGGACGGTCGCCCTGACCTGATCATTACTTCTTTTGATGAAGATGCCATCAGGGTAGTTGAAAACACTAAGAACGGTTTGAAAGAACACCAATTTGAAGGTACAATCCCCGCCCCAACTGCCATTGTTGTAAAAACTCACCCAATGTCATTGAAGACTACTTTTTACGTGAGTTCTATGGCTCAGAACAAGGTATATGCCATAGACATGGAGCCCAACAAATAAGATTGTTAGTAGAGTTGAATACATAAATCAGGGGGAGTCAATTTGGCTCCTTTTTTTGTACCTTTTGGTTAAGGCTAAGCAGAGCGGTATTCGAGTTTCCAGAACAGTGCCAAATCAGCTTTTATCAATTTCATTTCTGAAAGAGCGGTAATATGAAATCATTACTCACATTATTATTACTGGTTTTATCAGTCGGTTTGGCGCAGGCCCAACTAGACCGCATTTCCGTTGCAGGAAACCGTTTTGTGAATGAAGCTGGCCAGGAGGTGATTTTCAGGGGTTACAGTTGTGCTGACCCCGATAACCTGAAAAGACGTGGCTATTGGAACAAAAGTTATTTTGAAGAAATGAAACGCTGGGGCTCCAACCTGGTGCGTTTGCCAATCCACCCAACGGCCTGGAAAAGAAGAGGCGAGGAAGCTTATTTAAAACTACTGGATGAAGGCATCAAATGGGCTGCTGACCTGGGCATGTATGTGATATTAGACTGGCACAGTATAGGCAACCTGCACACAGAAAAGTTTCAAGCTCCCATGTATAACACCACTAAGAAGGAAACCTATGAGTTTTGGAAAGTGATGGGAGAAAAGTATGGTAAAAACACGACTGTGGCCTTTTACGAACTTTTTAACGAACCCACCACCTTCAACAACCAACTGGGGACGCTTACCTGGAAAGAGTGGAAACCGATGAATGAGGAAATGATCGACATTATACGTGCTAATGGTGGAGAAGGCATTCCCCTGGTAGCCGGGTTCAACTGGGCCTATAACCTTATGCCCGTTAAACAAGACCCCATAGATGCTGAAGGAATAGGATATGTTGCGCACCCCTACCCTCAAAAAAGAAACAAACCATGGGAGCCCAAATGGACTTTTGATTGGGGCTTTGTGAAAGACAAATACCCTCTAATATTGACAGAAATTGGCTTTTCAGGAGAAGATGACCCCGGGGCTCATATTCCGGTGATCAGTGACGAGTCTTATGGTGATGCCATTACCGCTTATAGTGATGATCGACACATTTCATATGTAGTCTGGTGTTTTGACAAATCCTGGGCCCCCAGGCTATTCGAAGACGATCAGTTCACCCCATCCCGACAAGGCAGGTACTTTAAAAAGAAGCTAACCAGCTATAAATAGGCCGACTACTCAGAGGCCTGAACGAAGCAGTACTTCATCCAATGGGCCGTATCGGCTATAGCAGCGCGGTTGTCCTTCTCACCAAGTGCTTTGTTAAAAGGTTCAGCCCTTACTGGTCCATCATAGCCAATTTCGCGCAGTGTGCTGAGAAAGCCTTGAAGATTAATGATGCCCGATTTGCCTGGTAACTCTCTTTCCCAATCCAATTGCTCATCGGCTGTGCGGCCTTCTTTCGCATCGTTCAGGTCTACCGTTACAATCTTCTTAGGGTCTAATGCCTTAATGTCCTCTACTGTCTCCCCAGCGCAGTACCAATGAAAGGCATCGAGCTGATACCCAACATTAGGCATGTCAATGGCTGTGATCAGTTCAGTCAACTCCTTCATGGTTCTTATGAAGGAAAACTTATCCCTGGCCATCAGTGTTTTTGGCCCCACATATTCCAGCCCCAGGTTGATACCATATGGCAACAAACGATTTGCCACTTCTGCCAATCGCTCTCGGTGTAGCTCAAAGTTTTCGCGATAGGTAAACTTACCGTGTGTGGGCATTATCCAGGTGCTCATTCGGGTCACCCCCATGCTTTGAAGCGTGATTGCATCCACCACCAGTTTGTTGATGCCTATCTTAAAGTCCTTCTCATCATTTCTAAAATCGAAAGGCACTCCCGCAGCGTCCCAGCTCATGCGATAGTTCTTAAAGCGCCTCATATACGATTTCCTCTCCTCCTGAGACAGTTTTCTATACTTCGAAAGATCTGGAGTTAAGGATTTGAAGCCATACTGAGCCGCCATTTTCAACAAAGGCTCCATGGGCATAGACACCCCTATCGCTCCTGGATTCAAGCTCATTTTATACTTAGCCGGTTCAGGCCAAATATTGGCAAATGAGGAAATGGGAAGTGAAATAGCAGCACTGGACAAGGCAGCCTTTTTGATGAAAGCTCTACGTGTAGACATGTCATAATTTACTAAACACTGAGCAGTTCAACTCAAGAATTCATGCATTTCATGGTCTTTTAATTGGCAATGCTATAACCCGCCAGATCAGAAGCCTAGTTTAAATGAGTGTTATTACTCATCTCACAAAAATGGACCTCAAAATGAAATACAACACAAAGATTGCCGCCCTTCTTTTTCTTGCTTTTACAATCGTTTTATCCGCTTGCGATGGAAGTGGAAAATCAGAATCCAATGAGGCTTTTGACCCTGTAGGGGAATGGAATTATAAGGTGACCACCGATGTGAGCTATGGTGTAATTACAATCAAACAAGAAGGACAAGCCTATTCCGCTTCTATGACTACAGAAGTGTTTGGGACACTGGAACTGATGAACTTAAAAATAGACGGCAAAAAGCTGACTGCCGATCTTGATGTAGCAGGCACGGCTGCTAAAATCTACTGTGACTTCATAGGAGGTGGAAAAATTAAAGGTGCAGTACAAACCCCCGATACTGAATTCCCTTTTATCGGTGACCGAAAAAGCGACTAAGCTCAAGCATTCCCCTAATAACACCTCATAAATGGTGTACCTAAGAAAGAATCTTAGAAATTCCTTATGCAAAAAAGCATCCTTAGCGGAATTGGGCCATCTTTTAGGAAAGTCAGTTTCCCGATGCTGCTCAAACCTCCCTTTCAGTTGATTCGTCAGACCAAAGACTGGCTGACAAGCTCCATAAAACTTGGATTTCAAAGTGTTAAAAAAAAGTACTGGTATGCACTTTGCCTCGGCATGGTGGGCAACCTACTGGTCAATGTCGCCTTCAACCTTAAATACCAACGCAGTTCATGGAGTTTTAGCTTTGAAGAATACTACCTGGCCATCGCGGTCTCATTGGTGCTATTATCGGTCAATCAAGGGCTGACAGGTCTTTTCAAGGCCCGGGCTAAGCAAAAGCAGTTCAATTGGGTCATCGCTTATTTACTTTCATCGGCAGCCTTACTCAACCTTATGGTAGTAGGCATCACTTATGCCTTTTATAATACCTTTTACACATTATCAGACCTGCTTATCATCAACCTTTGCTTTGTGCCTTTGACTACCGTCATTTCCTTAAAGTTGAAGCCCGAGTTTGTCCAAAAGCATGTTTCCCGAGGCTTTTGGTCACAATGGACATGGATTAGCAGTGTTTTGCTCGGCATCAGTGTAAACACAGTAATCAACCTGATTTTTGATTATAAGTATCAACGAGATTTAGTCTCAACCAGTCTGGAGGAATATCTTAACGCCATACTCGCAGCACACCTACTATTGAGTGGTACACGCTGGATCAGTCGAAAACTTGACAAAAGTCACCCGTGGAAACAGGGCGTAATTAAAAGACTACTTTGGCAAGTAGGCTCACAATTCATCTTCATTGTTTTGGGGCTAAATACATTGGTAATAGGCATTACCCACGCTTTTTACGGAGGAGGCTACTCTCTGGATGAGATGATGGTGATCAACATTAGCATGATTACGCTCACCATCCTGTTTTCGGGCATCGATTCAAGCATCTACTTCTTTAAAAACTGGAATTCTGACTCTATCAATCAGTCGTTGGCAAATGGTCTTGAGGCCAAACCAATACTGGTTTCACTTGGCAAGAAGAAACACATTGTGGAGCAATCAGAAATTAAATTCGCTTTGAGTCAATCAGGCTTAACGCTTATCCACACCAGAGATGGTCGAAAAATGCCCTATACGCAGTCGCTGGAACAGCTTTACTCAGGCCTGGACCAATGTATTTTCTTCAGAGCCAACAGGCAAGTCATTCTTAACCGCAACATTGTAAAATCCTACAAGTCACTCCCCTATGGCAAACTTGAGGTGGAAGTCTCGTGTGAAGAGTTGGACTCGCAACAAGTGCACATCAGCAGAACCCGGGCAACTGAGTTTAGAAAGTGGTTGGGAGCCGCCATGTAGACCTTTATCGTACAGAATTATTGAGCGTCCTCAATGCAAACCCCGCATTGGTTTCCTATACCTTCATCCCGTATTAAGGTCTATTATACATAACACGTATTAATACGCTGGCCTCTCCCTTGATTCTCAATCAACTTTGAAGCGTTGTTTGTATTCAACAATCAACAGGCGGTTACCGAAAAGCCTTTAAATGAGTAGGTAATTAATAAAACAATATACCCATGTCTAGTATTACACCTTTCCAATTACCCGACACTATTAATAGTGACACTAAACCAGCGACCATTGAATTCAACAATGAGATTTTACTGGTCTATAAAGGAAACAAGGGAGACACAGATATCTATTTCTCCAGTTCACCAGACGGACAATCCTGGAATGGAACCTCAAAAACTAACAATCTTGCACCCGCCAGTAGTGGACCTAGTTTAGTGATGTTCAACGGTGCCATTTACGCTTTTTTCCTTAGTACAGCTGATTCAAATATTCATTATTTCCAGACCACTGATGGCAAAAATTGGGGCAATAATTCACCATTACCTGCTTTAGTAAATTCCAGTCAGCCACCTTCGCCAATAGTCATAGGTTCAAGGCTCTACCTGATTTATAAAGGAAGCGGAAATGATTCACGAATGTTTATGGTCTATACCCAAGATGGCGTGAACTGGAGCAGTTAAACCTCTCACCAATATGTAAATCATAAACAGATTTGGCCCTTTCGACAGATGATTAATAAAAGGACAATCAACTTTGGTTGTCCTTTTTTATCACTTAATTCTCGACTTCCACCTGCGCCCTGGGTGCATCTCGCATCACTGCCTCAATGCCATTGTCACAAGCACTGTTGGTCGTGTACATCTCACTTACACCAATGACTTGCCCATTCCTGGCTGTCAAATTAAAGTAGTACTGCCCGTCCTTAGATCGCTTCTTATCATATTGCTCAAGAAGTCCCGAATTCACCTTTACCGATTCTATTCCATTTTGACAAGCCGCTACCGTGGTGTAGCCTTCACTTTGAAGTATAGTCTGGCCGTTAACGGCATTCAGTCTGAAGTAATACTCCCCATTACTGTCACTTCTGAATAATTGAAAATTTGGGTACGCCATATTATTACTTTATAGATGTTCTATTATGAATATATTGACTATTCAAATCAATTCATATTCTTTTTGAGAAACAATGCTTTGTATAAAACTCTAAAAGAAGAAGACAGAAATGGCTATTGTATCGAGGTATGCCCATTCATTCCAGAGAGACTGGAATAACGTGAGATCAGTTAATATTCAATGGTATCGGCAGTTTCTTGACAAGTCATAGCGACTATCAAAACAATGTGAGAACAGGTCCACCAATTCAAGGACATAGAACAAGGTCAAAGGGCATAAAAAAAGACAGTCACTTTCGTAACTGTCTGATTTTAAGAGCCTCTTGCCGGTCCCGATAGCTATCGGGAGAACCAGCGACTTATGAATACCTTTGGAGTAGCTTTTCTCCCATTTCCGGATATTGAAGAAGGTTCTTAATGTAGACCCTTGATTTCATTGCCTTGAAATGAGCTTCAATTTTCAACGCTACTTCCCTACTTGCACACTCTAGCGTAAAGCTTAATTCCCAGTCCGTTGCTTTTGAAGTCGAGGCACCCTCATAATATCCAGAATTATGCTCTACTAATCGTTGAGCAGGATTTACAGACTCACCCACATAGAATTGGCCATGGATTTCAGAATAAATTATGTAAACGTAATGTGCCATAATCAAAAAAGGACAATCATTTCTGATTGTCCTTTATGAGCCTCTTGCCGGTCCCGATAGCTATCGGGAGAACCAGCGACCTATGAATACCTTTGGAGTAGCTTTTCTCCCATCTCTGGATATTGAAGAAGGTTCTTAATGTAGACCCTTGATTTCATTGCCTTGATATGAGCTTCAATTTTCAACGCTACTTCCCTACTTGCACACTCAAGCGTACAGCTTAATTCCCAGTCCGTTGCTTTTGAAGTCGAGGCACCCTCATAATATCCAGAATTATGTTCTACTAATCGTTGAGCAGGATTTACAGACTCTCCCACATAGAATTGGCCATGGGATCCAGAATAAATTATGTAAACGTAATGTGCCATAATCAAAAAAGGAGTCACATTTCTGATTGTCCTTTATGAGCCTCTTGCCGGTCCCGATAGCTATCGGGAGAACCAGCGACTTATGAATACCTTTGGAGTAGCTTTTCTCCCATCTCCGGATATTGAAGAAGGTTCTTAATGTAGACCCTTGATTTCATTGCCTTGATATGAGCTTCAAGTCTCAACGCTACTTCCCTACTTGCACACTCAAGCGTAAAGCTTAATTCCCAGTCCGTTGCTTTTGAAGTCGAGGCACCCTCATAATATCCAGAATTATGCTCTATTAATCGTT